>ENA-OQIZ01000031-OQIZ01000031.1-human-gut-metagenome-genome-assembly--contig:-NODE-31-length-130387-cov-22.837909_pt1 | contig 130387 bp, 103 predicted proteins | sample MGYA00242593_ERZ504758 | MGnify/ENA primary metagenome ERZ504758 (study PRJEB26092, sample SAMD00036364) | human gut metagenome | host: Homo sapiens | study: EMG produced TPA metagenomics assembly...
AACCTGTGAACTTGGAAAAATCAAAAAATTGATATTCTAAAAATTTTATTTTTTAATATCTGTAAGGATTCTTTGCGGTTTTACAGGTTTTCACATAATCTATTTGAAGTAGCACAATAGGTTAATTTATATATCAGGATGTGCTGTTGATGAAAAAACGAAAAAGATTTTACAGTGGTTTGTTGATTGTATTAGTAATACTTTTCAGTTCTGGTTGTCAAAAAAATCATACAAAAGAAGAAAAAGAGATACCGAAAAAAAAAGAAAAAGCAATTGGGCTCTCTGTTGACCAGGGATTTGCAAGCCGTAATTATGAAACAGACATAATAGAAGAAGAAGCTGAGAAATTAGGATATGAGGTTTACGAGCTGATTGCCGGAGGAAATGCCGAGGCACAAAATTCTCAGATAGAACGTTTGCTCGAGAAAAATATTTCGGCACTGCTGGTATGTGCTGTTGACCGGAATAAAATTGAGTCGGCATTGCTGCAGGCAAAAGCAAAAGGAGTTCCTGTTATTACTTTTGACAGATTAATTCCAAATAGCAAATCGGTAGATGCATATGTAGGACCAGATTCAGTAGCAGATGGAATGGCATGTGGAGAGGCTATCATCAGGCAGGTTCGTGAATCTAAAGAGCCGATTCAAGTTCTTGAGTTAGTGGGTGCATTAAATGACCAGAATGGTATTGACAGGAGTAAAGGATTTCATCAGGCGATGATGCAAGATGAAAAGATACAGGTGATTCAAGTTCCGACTGACTGGAATTTAGATGCTGCATTTGTGGACATGGAAAGAATTTTTCGGAGTTATCCTGACATCAAGGCTGTATTCTGTGGAACAGATTCATTCTTTCCTAATGTGGAGAGTGTACTTGATAACATTGATTCATCCGGCAGATGGAGAGAACGTATATATGTGACTGGTGTGAATGGCTCGAAGGAAGGTTATAATGCTGTACTGTCAGGTACCGCTGATGGAGTAATGGTAATGGATCTTGATGAGATAGGTAAAGCTGCGGTTACAGTTGCGGACAAGTTAATTAAGAATGAGAATGTTGAAAAAAACATAATCATAGAGGGGAGGTATTGTACAACAGATACTATAAAAGAGAGTCAAGAGCATATTTGGGGAACTAAATAAATATATTTCATGTAGGAGGAGACTATGTTACAGCTTAATAATATGATTGATGGGAAATTGATTCCGTCAGAGTCTGGTGAGAGAATTGAAGTTTATAATCCGTTTAATCAGGAACTCGTAGGTACGGTTCCTAAAAGTACAAAAAAGGATGTAGATGATGCGTTGTGTTCTTCTAAGAGAGCACAAAAAGAATGGGCAAAAATACCAGCTCAAAGAAGAGGAGAATATTTGTTGGAAATTGCCGAACTCATCAACAAGCATAAGGAGGAGTTAGCGGTACTTCTTACCAGTGAACATGGTAAAACTATTGTTCAGGCAAGAGCTGAAGTCGAAGGGGCGAGGGGCTTTCTCTGTTATGCAGCGGAATCTGCCAGAAGAATTGAGGGTGAAATCCTTACTTCTGAATTGGAGTGCGAGCAGACATGGATCCAGCGAGTTCCATATGGAGTGACCGTTGGAATTGTAGCGTGGAATTTCCCATTGGCGTTAACAACCCGGAAATTCGGAAATGCATTGGTCTGTGGTAATTCTATGATTATCAAACCGCCGTCAGAGACACCTCTTACAGTGATGCGGTTGGCAGAAATAATCTCTCAAGAGAGCAGTTTGCCATCAGGGGTTTTGAATTTTATTACCGGATCGGGACGTGTAGTGGGGGATGCATTGGTAAGAAATGATACGACCCGCCTTGTTACACTGACCGGAAGTACAGGCGCTGGAATTGAAGTTTTCCGCACTGCAGCAGAACATTGTGTTGAGGTTCATCTGGAGCTGGGCGGAAAAGCACCGTTCATCGTTATGAACGATGCTGACATTGACAAAGCTGTTAAGGCAGCGGTTATTTCCCGTTTTTCTAATTGCGGACAGATTTGTACCTGTAATGAGAGGATGTATATTCATGAAGAAGTTTATGATCAGTTTGTAGAAAAGCTTATTGCCGAAACAAAGAAGATTATTGTTGGAGATCCCATGGATGAGAATACATTTATGGGTCCGAAAGTGAATAAGGCAGAGATAGAGAAAATATCCCAGATGGTTGACCTTTCCCTACAGCAAGGAGGGAAGATTCTATTAGATATGACACCGGAGAAAAAACCAACAGAAAATGGTAATTGGCTGTATCCGTGTATTGTCGAGGTGGAAGATAACAAAAATGAACTTATTCAGAATGAAGTGTTTGGTCCTGTTCTTCCTGTTATGAAAGTAAAGGATTTTGATCAGGCGCTTGAATTCGCCAATGATTGTGAATATGGTCTGTCGGCATATCTGTTCACGAATAATGCAAAATATATCATGCGGGCTGTGAATGAACTGGAATTTGGTGAAGTATATACAAATCGAGAAAATGGTGAGTTAATCAATGCATTTCACAACGGGTTTAAATTAAGCGGAACAGGTGGAGAAGACGGAAAGTACGGATTAGAGGGATATCTGCAGAAGAAGACAGTATATATGAACTACAAATAGAAGTTTTGTAATAAAGAGGTGGGTTTTATGGAAAACATAATGGTACAAATTGAGAAAACAGGTGTAATTCCGGTTGTCGTGATCAATGATGTAGAGGACGCAGAACCATTGGCACAGGCTCTTTGCGAGGGGGGACTGCCCTGTGCCGAGGTAACATTCCGTACTGCGGCGGCGGAGGAAAGCATCAGAAAGATGACAGATATATATCCCGATATGTTGATCGGCGCGGGTACGGTACTTACGACGGAGCAGGTAGACAGGGCAGTAGCGGCAGGAGCAAAATTTATAGTAAGTCCTGGATTTGATCCTGAGGTGGTTGATTATTGCATTTTAAAGCAGATACCAGTATTTCCGGGGTGCATCACCCCATCTGAGGTTGCGCAGGCGGTGAAGAGAGGATTGAAGGTTGTGAAATTTTTCCCGGCAGTACAGTTTGGCGGCGTTTCTACGATTCAGGCACTTACAGCACCTTATGTTGGACTAAAGTTTATGCCTACAGGAGGTGTAAACGCAAAAAATTTAGCGGACTATCTGCAGTGTAAATCAATTATTGCATGTGGAGGAAGCTGGATGGTCAAATCTGATCTGATAAAAGCAGGCGAATTTGAAAAGATTAAAGATATGACTAAAGAGGCAGTTTCTCTTGTAAATGAGATTCGTGCATGATGGAGGAAACTATGAATCTGAAATTAAAAAACAGGTCAGAATGTAAATATGATGCGGTTTCCTTAGGCGAAGTGATGCTTCGCCTGGATCCGGGCGAGGGAAGAATCCGCACGGCCAGAAACTTTCAAGTTTGGGAAGGCGGAGGAGAATATAATGTAATCCGCGGTCTTCGGAAATGCTTTGGGTTAAACACAGGAGTCATTACAGCGTTTGCAGACAATGAGGTAGGGCTTCTGATGGAAGATCTGATCATGCAGGGAGGAGTGGATACCTCACTGATCAGGTGGATGAAAACAGACGGAATCGGAAGGGTATGCAGGAATGGACTGAATTATACTGAGCGCGGATTTGGTATCCGTGGGGCGGTAGGGTGTTCTGACAGGGCAAATACTGCGATCTCGAAAGCTACACCAAAGGATTTTGATTTTGATTATATTTTTGGTGAACTGGGCGTGAGATGGCTCCATACCGGAGGTATTTATGCGGCTCTTTCTGAACAGTCATGTGAAACCGTAATTGCGGCGATAAAAACTGCAAAAAAATATGGAACGATAGTTTCCTATGATCTGAATTACCGGCCGTCTATGTGGAGCGCTATTGGAGGTTTAGAGAAAGCGCAGGAGGTGAATAAGGAGATTGCCAGATATGTGGATGTTATGATCGGCAATGAAGAAGATTTTACTGCCTGCCTTGGTTTTGAGATTGAAGGAAACGATGAAAATCTGAAAGAACTGAATCTTGATGGCTATAGGAAAATGATTAATGAGGCAGCGAGGGCATATCCGAATTTTAAAGTAGTTGCAACTACGTTACGTACGGTGTGTACGGCTACCGTAAATGATTGGAGCGCAATATGCTGGGCAGATGGTGAGATATATAAAGCCAAAGATTATAAGGGGCTGGAAATTTTGGATCGTGTCGGCGGCGGGGATTCTTTTGCCTCTGGTCTTATCTATGGACTGATGACGTCGGATGATCCGGAAACAGCAGTTAACTATGGAGCTGCTCATGGAGCGCTTGCGATGACCACACCGGGAGATACGACAATGGCCAGGAAGAAGGAAGTAGAAGCAATTATGGGTGGCGCAGGAGCAAGAGTGCAGCGTTAGGAAGATGTAAATAGTTTTTTCAGAACATATGTGTATTATTATGACTATAAAAATGTTGTAGTTGTTGGAAATCAAAAAAGAATAGTAGAAGATTATGGAAAAGGAGGTTTTGATCCGCTGGGAGACAAATACTCACATAAGAGTAAGCATTGTACCTATTACGATGAGAAGGCAATGTAATATCTAAGCTTTCTATAAAAAGCTGTCACGAAGTATATTGAAAATGTTCTGCGGCTGAAAGTGAACAGGGGCAAGAGTAAAATAGGGAGACCCACAGAAATACAATATCTGGGATTTGCCTTCTATTATCAGTTTCAAGAAAAGAAATATAAGATAAAAGTCATTGGATAAGGTAATGAAGAAAGTCAGGAAATTAACGAGCCGCAAGTGGGGTGTAAGTAACTCATATAAAGCCCAAAAGATAGCGGAAGTGGTAAGAGGCTGGATCAATTACTTTAAAATTGGCTCAATTCTTACAGCAACCCGAAGACTCGATACGATTATTAGGTACAGGTTCAGGATGTGCATATGGAAACATTGGAAAAATCCTAAAACCAGATATAGAAATCTGATAAAACTGGGTGTTAGTAAAAAGAATGCAAAAAGTGCGGCAGGATTCCATGGATATGCTCGGGTTTGTCGTACAGAAACTATTTGCTATGCAATGTCAAATGACGTCTGAAAAAGTTCGGGTTACTCTCAGCAGAGGAATATTTTTGTCAAACAAGATGTTAAGTTAACTGAACCGCCGGATGCGGAACCGCATGTCCGGTGGTGTGAGAGGTCGGCGGAGAAAGCCGTCTCCTACTCGATCAAGCAGATGGAATTGAAGTAGTGGATGGCAAAGTTGATCTGAAAAAATATGGAATCTGAAAAGAATATGAGGTATCTAATCTGAGCGTCGAAACGATGGATGATTTTATGAATCGTATCGATAGATGTATCAGAATAATCTGGCATACGATGAGAAGAATGATCGCAGAAAAAGATAAGCAATACATGATAGAGCGTATAGAAATATCTATATGCTTTATTTTTGCATATTTTGGAAAAAATAAATTAGTTGACACTAACTACAACTGTCTGTTAGAATTCCACTTGATGAAGAATATAGAAAAGAAAATAAAAATAATGATACTGAAAGCTGTAATGAAAAGATGAATAAAGTGGAACAGAGGAGTGCCAGATTGTGTTTGGAAAACCATTTTTACAATCTGAGTGATCTGACATGAAGGTTGTATGAGATGAACGAATTAATACAGAAAAAACTAACAAAGAATGACTTAAAAGAAAATATAATAAAAGAAACAGATGCGCAGCTTCCGTCCTCACGGCGTGAAATTGAGGAGGATATGCTGGAACAGATTTGTCTGATTGCAAATGCAGGAGCAGAGATTACAGTTGAAGAATTATGCAGCCGTATGGATATGAGCAGAAGAGAAGTCAATTTTTATCTGAAACAACTGAAAGTTCATGGCTATATTATCAGAGAGAAAGTTACATCTACAGGACATCAGAAGGATGGATCTGGCTCTGGAATTTCACTTACAGAGTTTGGAAAGATCACAGGAGAAGAATTTCAGTATCGTCATGAAATCCTCACGCAGTTTCTTCAGTTTGTTGGTGTTTCAGATGAAAAAGCCCAAGAGGATGCCTGCCGTATGGAACATGTGGTCAGTGAGGAAACGGTTCAGCAGATTTGTAATTTTGTGGATTATGGAGACACATTTGAACGAATTTTGAAGCATTCGGATCTGCGCAGCTGGTATCAGACGGGAAAGTATATGTTTCTTATGGGAATTTATCAGATAGAGAAAACATGTCCAAGAAGATTTGCCAGGGAGTTTGATTGTTTTTCTGAGAATATCTGGCTTCACATTACAGAAGACAAGAGTAGTTTTGAACTGATAAAAAAAGAAGATACTTCGGCGCAGAATTTATGGTACAAAGATCCGGAACAGGGATGGATAGAGGCAGAGGAGAAAATGGGAAATCCTTGGATACCGTCCAGTGTGTTTCAATTTTCAACACGATGCCAGGACCCGATTATAGAAGGAACTGCGTTGATCGCGTTTACGAGAAAAGGTGAGAAGCCTGTTGACTGGAACAGCCGGGAACTTGATGTACATATCTGGAAATCGGAGGGATAAAGACGTGAACAATCAGGATAACAGAAATCTCTTACATCCATCAATGCTTCAGATTCAGTACCTTCTGGAATTGGAAAAAACAGGAAAAAAGCGCGGAAGTGTTGCGATGATTGCGGATACCTGTGGGGTGAGTCATGGACCAGTCAGCCGATTTTTTAAAGAGTGCATTGGAAAAGGATATCTGACGGAAAAATATGAATTTACCACGGAAGGTGCGCATGCCTTGCTAACTTATAAAAGGCTCTTAAGGGATGTGAAGACATATCTGAAAGCAATGAATATTCCGGAAAAAGAAATTCCGGAGAAGATGAAGCAGCTGATTGAGAACGTGGATTATGATCTGCTGAGGACTATGGTAAGGAATGCAAGACAGACAACGGAACGTACAGTAGAAGGAAAAAATGAACAGGAACAGAAAAATCCTCAGGGAGAAAAAGATTCCAATGCATATTTTATTGAAAAGATACTGGAAAAAGGAAAATTTCAGGTAGGGATTGCTATTCATCAGATAAGCAGAAATAGCGAAACCAGACTCTCTATGGCACATCAGGGCTTTGAACATCTGGCATGTATTCGAAATAATACGCGTGGGAGCTGGCTGGAACTGACCATTTGTGAAATTCATGGAAGGTCCAGGATTGACGGAACAGAGATGTCAGGACATCTTTCTTCTCTGAAATACGAGAAACAGGGGCAGCTTTATGAATCGGTCATTAAGAATGGAAAGTTAAGGATTCCACTCAGTGCCTGCCATTTTTTCCGTGGCAGAATGGGAAATGTAAAGGGAACGATTCACATTACAGTTGCCTGTAATGTAGGAAATGCACATATGCCGGAGAGTACAGCAGTGCTGACATTCTGGATGTAAGATTAAAGGTCGAAATGAAGAAAATTCGGCCTTTTTATTATGCACAAATATGGAAAAGTATTGATTTTACAAGAAAAAAAGAAAAACACAAACCGTTCCCGACAGGCACGAAAACGAATAAATTAGTTGACACTAACCAATAAACATTGGTAGAATGTCAACGCAGTTAGCTGATGATAACCAGATAAATCAGATGATTTGGAAGGCTTTCTGTAGTAACTATAAGTAAATATAAAATTAAACATACGATACGGAGAATGATTATGAAACACTCGCTGAAAATATTTTGGATGATATTGGGATTTTTGTGTCTGGGATTTGGAACGGTAGGGATTGTACTGCCGATTTTGCCGACAGTTCCGTTTTATATGGCAACGCTATTCTGTTTTGCAAAAAGTTCAGAAAGACTCCATTCATGGTTTCTTGGAACAAATTTATATAAAAAACATCTGGACAGTTTTGTGCAGAAGAGAGCTATGACGATGGGAACAAAACTCCGCATTATGGGAACTGTAACAGTAATTATGGGGATTGGATTTCTTTGTATGAAAAATGTGCCTGTTGGGAGAATTTGCCTGATCGTGGTATGGGTCTGCCATGTGTTATATTTTTTCCTGAGAGTAAAAACTGTAAATGCGGAAAACAAGACACTGGAAGGTGCAAAATAATATGAATAAGGTGGAAAAGAAGCGGCAGAAAGAACAGTACATTGTGGAAGAAATGATTCGATTATACTGTCGGAAAAATCATTTGGAAGAGGAACGTCAGGGCAGGCAGATGTGTCCGGTCTGTCAGGAACTTTCAGATTATGCGAAACTCAGAAGTCATAAATGTCCGTTTATGGAACAAAAAACATTTTGCGCAAACTGCAAAGTGCATTGTTATAAACCGGAAAAGAGAGAGCAGATTCGTCAGGTAATGCGTTTTTCAGGTCCAAGAATGTTGCTACATCATCCGATTCTTGCAATATGGCATCTGATATGTAGTAAAAGGGAGGCAAAGGTAAAAAACTTATGATAAAGACAAGACTGGTGGGACTCTTATCCCATGCGAAAAAGTATATTGTATATACGATTCTATGGCAGTGGATGGCACTTCTGTCACAGGTATTGGCAGTTTTTTCGATTGCAGATTTACTGGAACGAGTTATATATCAAAGCGTAACGGCAGCAGTTGTTGAGCGAACGATCATTACAATGATTTTGGTCGTGGTCGTCCGCTTTATCTGCGAACGAATGGGCACAAGATCATCTTATCTTGCCTGTGTGGATGTAAAGCGGATCCTGCGTGAAAAAATTTATGAAAAGATGCTGAAACTTGGGGCGTCCTATAAAGAGCAGGTATCGTCATCAGAGGTAGTTCAGGTATCAACGGAAGGCGTAGAACAGCTGGAAACTTATTTCGGAAAATACCTGCCGCAGTTATTCTACAGTTTAATTGCACCACTGACATTGTTTGTGATTCTTTGCCGGGTGAGCATGAAAGCCAGTGTAGTTCTTCTGATCTGTGTGCCATTGATTCCAATTTCTATCGTAGTGGTACAGAAAATCGCAAAGAAATTACTGAACAAATATTGGAGTATTTATACAGGACTTGGAGATTCCTTTCTGGAAAATCTGCAAGGGCTTACAACGCTGAAGATTTATCAGGCAGATCAGCAGAAAGCGGATGAGATGGACGTGGAGTCTCAGAACTTTCGAAGAATTACCATGAAAGTTTTGACGATGCAGTTAAATTCTACGAGTGTGATGGATATTGTGGCATATGGTGGTGCTGTGGTTGGAATGGCAGTTACATTATCTGAATTTCTCAAAGGAAATATCAGTATCTCAGGGACGATTTGCATTGTTCTTTTGGCAAGTGAATTTTTCCTGCCGTTAAGACTGCTGGGATCTTTTTTTCATATTGCAATGAATGGAATGGCAGCGAGTGACAAGATTTTTAAAATATTAGATTTACCAGAACCTCAGACAGGAGATAAAAATCTGCCAGATGACTCATTAGACATTTCTTTTAAGAATGTACATTTTGCCTATGAAGAAAACAGAGAAATTTTAAAAGGGATTGATTTGTATCTTCCGGCAGGAAACTTTGTATCTCTGGTAGGAGAATCCGGATGCGGTAAGAGTACGATTGCAGGGATCATTTCTGCAAAGAACAGAGGATTTACCGGAGAGATTACCATTGGCGGAGTATCGCTTTCTGAGGTAAATGAGTCAGATCTGATGAAACATGTGGTACTGGTCCGTCACAATAGTTATCTGTTTAAAGGAACTATAGAGGAAAATCTGCGTATGGCAAAACCGGATGCGACAGAAGAAGAGATGAACACAGTTTTGAAGAAAGTAAACCTTCTGGGATTTTTGCAGACGCAGGATGGTCTTCAGACAAAGTTGCTGGAAAAAGCCAGCAATCTGTCCGGTGGACAATGTCAGAGACTGGTGATTGCCAGAGCATTGCTGTACGATGCTGCTGTATATATTTTTGATGAGGCAGCTTCCAATATCGACGTGGAGAGTGAAGAGTTAATCATGGATGTGATTCATGAATTGTCAAGAACAAAGACAGTGCTTCTGATTTCTCATCGACTGGCAAATGTAGTAGAATCTGATCAGATTTATTTCCTGAAGAACGGGGAAATACAGGAACATGGAAAACATGAAGAACTGATGCAGAAAGATGGCGAATATCACCATCTGTATGAAAGCCAGATGGCACTGGAGAACTATGGAAGGCAGGTGAACAGGGATGTCTGAGGTGCAGAGTAATTTAACAAAAAAACGCAGAAGTGCCGTCTCAATTATGGGAAGTCTGATCGGTCTGGTGAAGCCGCTACTTCACATTATGATTGCAGCAATCATCCTTGGAACAGCAGGATATCTGTGCGCTATTTTCCTGACGATTCTGGCAGGGCAGGTGATCGTACATGGGATTCTGACAGGAGAAATGGGAGCAGCGATAGCAACTGAAACAACTGATGTAGCATTATCGGCCCAGACGGTGGGGATTACAGTGAAGAATCTGTGGCTGATAAACACGCCTGTAAAAACAATTATTATCATAATGATTATTATTGCAGTTCTTCGAGGAATCCTTCATTATGCAGAGCAGTACTGTAATCATTTTATTGCATTTAAACTCCTTGCGATTATCCGACACAAAGTATTCGCTGCATTGAGAAAACTTTGCCCGGCGAAGCTGGAGGGCAGAGATAAGGGAAATCTGATTTCAATCATTACGACAGACATTGAACTTCTGGAAGTGTTTTACGCGCATACCATTTCTCCGATTGCCATCGCAACATTAACCTCACTGATCATGATCGTTTTTATAGGGAGATATCACTGGATGGCGGGACTTCTTGCTCTTGCAGCTTATCTGATAGTTGGAGTTGCGATTCCAGTGTGGAATGGCAGACGCGGAAGTCAGATGGGAATGGAGTTTCGTACAAATTTTGGAGAGCTGAACAGTTTTGTCCTGGATTCTCTCCGCGGCCTGGATGAGACGATTCAATATGGACAGGGAGAGAGTCGAAAAGAGCAGATGTCACAACGCTCCGGAAATCTTGCAAAAATGCAGAGAAGTTTAAGTAAACAGGAAGGATCACAGAGATCTTTTACAAATATGGTGATCCTGCTTGCATCCTTTGGGATGCTGGCGCTGACAATATGGCTGTATGGAAGAGGAGAACTGGGATTTGAGGGAATCCTGACCTGCACCATCGCAATGATGGGATCTTTTGGTCCGGTGGTTGCATTGTCGAGTCTGTCTAATAATCTGAATCAGACACTGGCAAGTGGGGAGAGAGTTCTTTCGTTATTGGAAGAAAAGCCGATGGTGGAAGAAATTCCTGTAGATGTAAAAGATGATTCTGTAAATATTTCAGAAAATCTTTTGGGCGGCAAGTCAGATATATTTTCAGGCGCAGAAACGAAAAATGTTACATTTGCTTATGAAAATGAGGTAATCCTGGATAATTATTCTCTGAAACTGGAACCTGAAAAGATCACAGGAATTCATGGGGCAAGTGGTTCTGGAAAATCTACACTGTTGAAACTCCTTATGCGTTTCTGGGATGTTGATAAAGGATGTGTTTCTGTGGACGGTGAGGATGTGAGAAAGATTCCAACCAGACATCTCAGAGATATGGAAAGCTATGTGACACAGGAAACGCATCTGTTTCACGACTCTATTGCCAATAATATCGCAGTTGGAAATCCAGGTGCTTCCAGAGAGGAAATTATGGAAGCGGCAAAGAAAGCATCTATCCATGACTTTATTATGAAACTTCCGAAGGGCTATGATACAGAAGTAGGAGAGTTGGGAGACACCTTATCCGGTGGCGAAAAGCAGCGAATTGGAATAGCCAGAGCATTCTTACACGACAGTCCTCTGATTTTGATGGATGAACCGACATCCAATCTGGATTCTTTGAATGAAGGAATCATTCTGAAATCTCTGAGAGAAGCGTCAGAGAAAAAAACTGTGGTACTTGTATCACATAGGAAATCAACGATGAATATCGCAGATACTGTATTTGAAATGAAAGATGGAAGAATCTCATAATCCTTTTAGCAGATATATAAAAAGAGGCTGTTACATTGTTTGAATACATGATGTAGCAGCCTTGTTTTGAATTAAAATTTTAGAATTGGTGTTTTAGGCATCTTAAGTACGAAAGATAGAGGTTACATAATTTACACATATTTGTGCAAATTTGGGTATTCAAGTATTGTTACTGTATGTTAGAATAAAAGTGAGGTATCTAATGAATAATACGATATTTGATGATGTATTTCGTACAATGATTGAAAAAATGCCGTATCTGGCAGTACCTTTGATTAAGGAATATGGAATTCTACCAGAATAAGCACTAAAATAGAGAAATAAATCCTGAAGCAGAAAATGTAAGCATAATCTGGAAATAATATGCAGAGAAAACGGAGGGATAGAAAATGCTGACATGTATCAGATCAAAACGGCAGAGAAATGCAGCGGAGTATGCTTTAAGAGCTATTCAGTCATCATGCATAAAGCCTTATATTAAGACAATATATCTGTATGGCAGTTGTGCACGGGGTGAAGAGAAATATAGCAGTGATGTTGATCTGTTTCTGGAACTGTCAGAGTCATTCCGCTCCCGGCCAGAGCTAAAAAAATATCTTTATCTTCTAAAATCAGAAGTATCCTCTGAGGAATTGGATGATGCAGAAACGGATCTGAAAATTGTAGTTGGCGATGACTGGAAAAGGAATAAAATGCTGTATTATACAAATGTGCGAAAGGAGGGAATTCAGATATGGCCTTAAACAGTTATTTTGATTTTGCAGAAAATGATTTTCAATATTTTAACTGACCAAAATTCTGTTCCGGGTAATTCAGGAGATGGTTCTTCGAACACAGATGATAATGGAAATATGTATACAGAATAATGTTGCTGAGATTACGTAAAAATATTTCTTGCATTTTGTAAATAGTTATGATATGATGCTGCTCAAAGAAAAGGGAGTAGCGGCCATCGTTATGAAGAACTGGACTTGTTTTTCCTATAAATGGTACATAAATGCGTCAGAACGGCAGATTAAGAATGCCCGCATTATGATATAATCGGCAAGACTTTTGTTTTAGACATTAAGAGAAGAGCTCATGTTATGTCTGAAATGAGAGTCTTTTTCTTTTCTTCAGAAATTTTTAGAAGCAAAAAATTTAATTATGTCAAATGGTGAAACGGAGGAGAAAAGTGAACGAAAGAGTAAATCCATTTAAAAAATTACAGAAGCCGGGAAAACATGTGAAACGTATTGTAATAGGAGCAGCAGGGTTGGTGATTATTGCAGGGCTTGCAGGAGATGCTACCTATCAGATCCAGGAGCAGGAACAGGCAGTATTGACAACTTTCGGAGTGCCGAAGGCAGTGGCAGAAACAGGACTGCATTTTAAGATTCCTTTTATACAGAAAGTACAGAAAGTAAATACAACGATCCAGGGATTTCCTATTGGATATAGTATGGGAGATAATTCGGTGGTTGAGAATGAGGGCATTATGATTACCTCGGATTATAACTTTATTGATGTGGATTTCTTTGTTGAGTACAGAATTTTAGAACCGGTAAAATATCTTTATAATTCAGAGGAACCGGAAGATATTCTAAAAAATATTTCTCAAAGCTGTATCCGTACAGTAATCGCAAGTTATGATGTGGATGAAGTGCTTACCACCGGAAAAGGTGAGATCCAGAGTAAGATTAAAGAAATGATCCTGAAGCAGATGGAGGAACAGGATCTGGGGATTCAGCTTGTGAATATCACAATCCAGGATTCAGAACCGCCCACACAGGAGGTTATGAAAGCATTTAAAACAGTAGAAACTGCCAAGCAGGGAAAAGAAACTGCTTTGAATAATGCCAATAAATACAGAAACGAAAAGCTTCCGGAGGCTGAGGCAGAAGCAGACCAGATCATTCAGGATGCTGAGGCGCAGAAGCAGGTAAGGATTAATGAAGCGGAAGCTGAGGTTGCACGTTTTAATGCCATGTATGAGGAGTATGTTAAGAATCCGGAGATCACAAAGAAGCGTATGTTCTATGAGGCAATGGAAGATGTGCTGCCGGGAATGAAGATTGTGATTGATAATGGAGATGGAGTGCAGAAGGTTCTGCCGCTAGATTCTTTTACAGGGAACAGTTCAGAGAATCCGGCAGAGACACTGAACACGGATCCTGCTCAGGACACACAAGATTTAAATGATTCTGAGAACGAATAAAGAAATGACAGAAAATATTTCATATAAAAAGTGTTTTGGTAAATGAAATACGAAGGATAGAGATATAATTTTGGAGAGGACTAATTTATGAAAGGTAAGAAAATTGGAATATTAATTGGTGTGTCTGCAGTGGTTATAGCTGTTGGAGCGTCGGTAACAGTAACTCAGCAAAATGAATATAAGCTGATCCGTCAGTTTGGTAAGGTTGACAGGGTGATCAGCTCATCGGGAATCAGTTTTAAGATTCCATTTATAGAGAGTACACAGTCATTGCCAAAGGAAACACTGCTGTATGATCTGGCAGCATCTGATGTAATTACAAAAGATAAGAAAACGATGATCAGCGACAGCTATGTTCTCTGGAAAATCAGCGACCCGCTTAAATTTGCACAGACATTAAACTCTTCTGTGGAAAGTGGTGAAAGCCGAATTAATACTGCTGTGTATAATGCCACTAAAAATGCGATCAGCAGTATGTCACAGGATCAGGTGATCACAAGCCGTGACGGAGAACTGTCTGATATGGTTATGGAGGCAATAGGAACAAACATGGATCAGTATGGAATTGAGCTTCTTAAATTCGAAACCAAGCAGCTGGATCTGCCGGATGATAATAAGGAAGCTGTGTATGAACGAATGATATCTGAACGAGATAATATTGCAGCGACTTACAAGGCAGAGGGAAACTCTGAAGCAAAGGTGATTCGAAATAAAACCGACAAAGAAGTAGCAATCCAGATTTCTGATGCTAAAAAACAGGCAGAGATCCTGGAGGCGGAAGGGGAGCAGGAATATATGAAAATTCTTGCGCAGGCTTATGGAGAAGAGGACAGAAGTGAGTTTTATTCATTTGTGAGAAGCCTGGATGCGCTGAAGACATCTATGAAAGGTGAGGACAAAACAGTGATACTGTCTGCAGATTCACCGATCGCTCAGATCTTTGAAGGAAAATAAAAGAAAGTAACAATAATACACTCTAATTTTTCACCAAATAAATGGAAGATAGACATAGAAGATAAGGAATGTTATAATTTTTTTACAAAGAAATCCTGAAGCAGAAAATGTAAGCATAATCTGGAAATAATATACAGAGAAAACGGAGGAATAGAAAATGCTGACATGTATCAGATCAAAACGGCAGAGAGATGCAGCGGAGTATGCTTTACGAACTATTCAGTCATCATGCATAAGGCCTTATATTAAGACAATATATCTGTATGGCAGTTGTGCACGGGGAGAAGAGAAATATAGCAGTGATGTTGATCTGTTTCTGGAACTGTCAGAGTCATTCCGCTCCCGGCCGGAACTTAAAAAATATCTTTATCTTCTAAAATCAGAAGTATCCTCTGAGGAATTGGATGATGCAGAAACGGATCTGAAAATTGTAGTTGGCGATGACTGGAAAAGGAACAAAATGCTGTATTATACAAATGTGCGAAAGGAGGGAATTCAGATATGGCCTTAAACAGTTATTTTGATTTTGCAGAAAACGATTTTCAATATTTTGCGTACACATAGTCTGAACAGACTGATGAAATTTCTAAAAGCAAATATGGGAGCAGAGTTTTCAAAAAATACGCAGACACATATGAGAATGATAGATGGTTTTTATTTTTCAACCAGATATCCTGGTGACGATAGCATAGAGATAGATGGTGATGATGTGGAAACCTGTAATGATGCAATAGAATTGTGCAGAACAGAAGTTTTAGAGTTAGAACGAGAATTAAAAAAGTGTGAGGTATAAACAGAAATTACGTTACGTAACACAGAAAATCTACTATGAATATCGTTGATACTGTATTTGAAATGAAAGACGGCAAGATCTCATGAGCCTGATCTCAGAGAATAGAAAAGAGGCTGTTACACTAATTGCTTATGTAGTGTGACAGCCTTGTGTATTGTGAACTGAGAATTTGTTACTGAAACGTAAGGAATAAATTTTCAAAAGTAGTGTTGATGTGTCGAAAACTATTGATTGACGGAACAGCATGCGTTTGTTACACTGAATTTATATATCTGAGTTCCAGACCAGCCGGTCATCTATTTCCCTTTATGAAAGCATGTACGAAAGATAAAGATTATCCGATTTATGATATTTGTGCAAATTGGGTATTCAAACATTGTTACCGTATGTTAGAATAGAAGTGAGGTATCTAATGAATAATACGATATTTGATGATGTATTTCGTACAATGATTGAGAAAATGCCATATCTGGCAGTACCTTTGATTAATGAAGTATTCCATACTTCTTATCCGGAGAATGTACCGATTGTGCAGTTGCGCAATGAACATCAGCAGGAAAACGGAGAGATTATCACGGATTCCTGTTTAAAGATTGCTGGTAAATTGTATCATATTGAATGTCAAAGTGTAGACGATACAACTATGGCAATTCGTATGATAGAATATGATTTCTCCATAGCAATTGAAAATGCACAGAAACAGGGACGCAAATACAGGATGGATTTTCCAAAGTCCTGCGTATTATATTTGAGAAGCGGAAAGAATACGCCGGATTTTCTGGAGATAGAGATGGTACTTTCGGATGAGAAAATAGTACATTATTGGGTTCCGACAATGAAATTGGAGACATATACGAGAAACAGTATTTTTGAAAAAAATTTACTGATGCTTCTGCCGTTTTATATTATGCGATATGAAAAGGATATTCATGAAATGAGTGAGAATCCGGAAATGTTCCAGAGTTTGCTAAATGACTATGAGGAAATCCGGATAAATCTGGAAAGAGAACTTTCAGGAGCAGATAAGACGGCTTTATACATGAATTTAAATAAACTGATCATAAAAATAGCGGACTATATATGCAGGAATGAAAAAACAGTCCGGAAAGGAATAGGTAAGATTATGGGTGGAAAAGTTCTTGAACTGGAATCTGAAAGGCTCGAACGGCTTCAAAAAGAGGCGGAAGCAGAGGCAAAAGCAATTGGAGAAGCAAGGGGCAGGGCAATTGGAGAAGCAATCGGCGAAGAACGATTAAGCACTTTGCTTAATCGTCTGATTATGGATGGAAGAAGTGCAGAAATACAGTCTGTTGTGACAAATACAGATATTCGAAAACAGTTATATAAGGAATATGGAATTTTGTCAGAATAGGTATTAAATAAAAAGACAGTATTACTTTTTATATGTGAGTTAAGGGGTGAAATTTTAGAGATAAAATGCAACTTGACGAACGATATGAATGTGGATATAATAGGTTCAGAAATAAAAAAATTGGAATTTTTAACCGGATTTGACCGGCCCTGATATCGCTAAGGAGGAACATGTTATCATGAAAATCGGAAATGATATTTATTATGTAGGTGTAAATGATCATCAGATAGATCTGTTTGAAGGTCAGTATGTAGTGCCAAACGGTATGTCCTATAACTCATATGTGATCATGGATGAAAAGATTGCAGTTATGGATACCGTAGATGCTAATTTCAAAGATGAATGGCTTGAAAATGTAGCCAAAGTCCTGGACGGTGCGAAACCGGATTATCTGGTAGTACAGCATATGGAGCCGGATCATGCCGCAAATATCGAGAACTTCATGAAAGCATATCCTGACACAACCGTAGTTGCAAATACCAAGACCTTCACTATGATGGGAAATTTCTTCAGAAACCTGAATCTGGACGGAAAGAAACTGGTGGTTGCAAACGGTGACAGCCTGACACTTGGAAAACATGTGCTGACTTTCGTATTTGCACCAATGGTTCACTGGCCGGAGGTTATGGTTACATATGACAGTACTGATAAGGTTCTGTTCTCAGCAGACGGTTTCGGTAAATTCGGAGCACTTGACGTAGAAGAAGACTGGGACTGCGAAGCTCGCCGTTACTATATCGGAATCGTTGGAAAATACGGTGCACAGGTTCAGAAGCTTCTGAAAGCTGCCGCAACTCTGGATATCCAGACAATCTGTCCGCTTCATGGTCCAATCCTCACAGAGAACTTGGGACATTACCTTGAGAAATATGATATCTGGTCCTCCTACAAAGTAGAGAGCGAAGGTGTTGTGATCGCCTATACATCTGTTTACGGAAACACAAAGAAAGCAGTAGAACTTCTGGCACAGAAACTGGAAGAAAAAGGTTGCCCGAAAGTAACTGTATTTGACCTTGCAAGAGATGACATGGCAAAAGCAGTGGAAGATGCTTTCCGTTACGGCAAACTGGTACTTGCCACAATTACATACAACGGAGATATTTTCCCGTTTATGCGTACCTACATAGAGAACCTTACAGAACGCAGCTACCAGAACCGTACCATCGGTCTCATCGAAAACGGAAGCTGGGCACCTGCAGCAGCAAGAATCATGCAGGGAATGTTTGAAAAGAGTAAAAATATCACATGGCTTGAAAATAATGTAAAGATCACTTCTTCCTTAAGCGAAGCAAACGAAGCAGAGATTGAGGCCATGGCAGAGGAACTCTGCAAATAATTGATAATTGTAAACAGCAGGATCGAAAGATTCTGCTGTTTTTCAGAATAAGATAAACCCGGTTACTGAGAACGGAGTGCACAAGTAAATAAACCCGTAAGAGAAAGGCAGGAACAAAGCATGACAGTAGCAGAAGTTGTAAGGAAAATGGTAGAGTATTCCAAGGGAGATCTTCATGACATCAACCATTTCATGAAAGTATACGCATATGCAAAAACAATCGCAGAGGGCGAAAATCTGTCACCGGAGCAGCAGAAGCTGGTGGAGGTTACTGCGGTTGTCCATGATATTGCCTGCCCTCTCTGCAGAGTAAAATACGGAAATGCCAACGGTAAACATCAGGAGGAAGAAAGTGCGGCACTGATAGAGGAATTTTTTGTAGATTCAGATCTGCCGAAAGAATTTGTAGATCGTGTTTCTTATATTGTAAGTCATCATCATACAATAACCGGAATCGACGGTATTGATTATCAGATCATGATAGAGGCAGATTATCTGGTAAATGCAGATGAGAGTAATTTTTCCGGAAACAATGTGAGAAACATGCTGGAAAAAGTATTCAAAACAGAGACAGGAAAATTCCTGCTCCAGTCTATGTATCAGAAGAGATTGAATGCTGAAGAATAAAAGGAAAACATTAAGAAAGATTATGAGTGATAAAAACCGGTGCAGAAATGTGCCGTTTTTTTTTGTGGGAAAATTCAGGGCTTATAATTTGTTTGTATTACAATTATATGCGGATGAGAGGTTATAATAAATATAAAAAATCTCACACCTGAAAATTTAGTTAAAAGATATGAAACTTTTCTTTATATTTCCCCATCTAATAAGTGTAAAACAAAACAACAAAGCTTCATTCGAATGAAACATATTTGTAAAAACATAAGAGCTACTGGACATGAAGTAAACAGTAACACATAAAACTTTAAGCAAGGAGGATCAGCATTTGATACAGTTGGTAAAACGCTCCATCTCAGGAGATGCGGATGCATTTCTGGAACTGATGGAAAAGAATTCTCTGGCAATGTACAAGGTGGCAAGGGGAATCCTGGATAATGATGAGGATGCCGCAGATGCCATACAGGATACCATACTTACCTGCTTTGAAAAAATACATACACTGAAGAATCCGGAATATTTCAAAACCTGGATGATCCGTATCCTGATCAATGAATGCAATAAAATCCACAGACACTACAAAAATTTCAGCAGAGCCGAAGAACTTCCGGAAGTCCCCGGACAGGATATGTCCATTGAGGAATTTGAGTTCAAGGAAATGCTTGGAATGTTGGACGAATCCTACAGGATCATACTGGTTCTGTATTATGTAGAGGGATTTCGGATCGCAGACATTGCTTCTATATTAAATATGAATGAAAACACCGTAAAAACCAGACTGGTCAGAGCCCGTATGCAGCTAAAGCAGGAATATACTTCAGCAGAAGATAATATTCAGAAGAAGAGACTGCAGCAGAAAAAAAAGAAAAACAGAGAATTCACAGGTATAGCAGAAGGTTTGCAGAATATCAGAATGAAAATCTGAGAACAGGATCAGTAACAGCAGGAAACATAACAGTAAGTTCAAGAAAGGAATGAAGTGATCATGGCGAAGAAGTTGGATTTTGATAAAGAAAAGAATAACAGAAATGACAATGTGATAGAGGAAATCATGCAGGCAGATTTTCCGTTGCCAAAGCAGGCAGAAGATGCAAAAAACGAAGCATTTTCCAGAATCAGAGAAATGGCAGCAGCTTCTGGACATACGGAAAATACAGAGAATATGGTGCAAAGATTACAGGAGAAATCAACAGAAAAATCAACAGGAAGTTCCGGAAAGAAATCCACAGGAACAGCAAAATCGCACAAGAAATTCAAAACAGTATACAAAACAGCTTTGGGACTGACTGCAGCTGCAGCTGTATTTTCAACAGTATGTATCACAAATCCGGCATTTGCAGAGAACATCCCTCTGGTTGGAAATGTATTTAAGCAGCTCGGTAATTCCATGGGATTTTATGGCGATTATTCGAAATATGCAAAGCAGTTGACAGATTCTGCAGAAGATGGAGAGTTGGCAGATACTGATGAAAGTCAGGAGGACGGAGGTAATCCTCAAAGTGCTCAGGCTGAGGATCAGAATACAACAGAAAATAACAATGCAGATAAAACGAAAGACAATGAATCATACAGTAAAACAGTAGATGGAACAACTGTCACGCTTTCAGAAGTATACTGTAATGAAATGGCTCTGTACCTGTCCATGACAATCCATACAGAGGATAAATTCCCGGATACATTCATTACATCTGATGGAAAACCCAATATTATGCTCAGCGAAAATTCTACAGTGAAATATGATTACATGGATGGAAAAAGTAATCTGTTCAATGCTTATCTGGATGGAAAAATGCTGGATGATAACACCTATGCAGGAGTTTTGCGTATTCCTGTAGAAGATATGACAGTGGATGAGGCAGGATGGACAAAATTTTATGAGGTGCGTAACGCATTTTTCAAAGAAAAAGGGATTGATGTAGATTCTGAGGACTTTAGTTTTGATAAGCTAGCCCAGGCACTGGGAATGGATGAATACAGTGATGAGAAGCTTCCTCAGGTGGGAGGTCCGGCAATCAGTGATTATGTCAAAGACATCAAAGTACCTGACCGGTTTACCATGGAGCTGGATCTGAAAGATATTGTGGGTACTCTTCCGGATGACCAGGATACCACTCCGGATATCCCTCAGGATCTGCGGGATGAATATAATCAGAAAATGGCAGAGCATGGAATCAGTACAGACGATGCAGATTATGAGAGCCTGACAGAAGAGCAGAAGAATCTGGAACATCAGTTTTTCACTGAGATGTGGAATGAGTATTATGAACGATATCCTGAGGCAAATGAAGGTAATAACAGATATAACTCATGGACACTGAAGGGTGACTGGAAGTTCAACGTAGATGTAGAGAAAAATACTTCTGATACGGTTGAAAAGGATGTAAATGTGGTGGATGAAAATGGAGACGGCGTTCTCTCCATTACGAAAACACCATTTGAGATCACTATGAAAATGCAGGATCCGGAAGCAAAGTATTTTGCAGTTATGCTGGATGCCAATGGAGATATCATGCCATATGGAGGCGTGTCAAACAGCAATAACACATATGCGATACAGGACAGAGACATTTCCACTGTATATATTTATCTTTGTGACTACTATGAGTATATGGATGAGCTGAAAGGCTACTACTGGTCCGATGACTACGAAGAAAAAGCAAAGATCAGGACCTTCAAACAGCTTCTGGATGAACGGGCAGTTGCCGGTACAGAAGTACATTTTGATACAGATAAATAATGATAATAAGTTTCTTTTGGAACCTGATATCAAATGATAAAGTACAATAACTGAAACCGCATCTTCCTAATTTTCTACAGGAAGATGCGGTTTTAGTTATTTTGATAAAAAAGGTCAGAAAAACAGTAGAATCTGAGCCAGGTTAATGTTACAATGTAGGCGTCTCAAAAAAAGAGTGCAGAAGGGAGCCAAAACAAAATGGACTACGCAAAAGAATCTTTAAAAATGCATTATGACTTAAAAGGTAAAATTGAGGTTGTATCAAGAGCCAAAGTAGATTCCAAAGATGCTTTAAGCCTTGCTTACACACCGGGTGTTGCTCAGCCTTGTCTGGAGATCCAGAAGGATGTAAACAAGAGCTATGATCTGACAAGACGCTGGAATACAGTTGCTGTTGTAACAGACGGAACTGCAGTACTTGGACTTGGAGATATCGGACCGGAAGCAGGTATGCCTGTTATGGAGGGCAAATGTGTACTCTTTAAAGAATTTGGCGGTGTAGATGCGATTCCGCTCTGTGTCCGCAGTAAAGATGTTGATGAGATCGTTAAGACAGTAAGCCTCCTGGCAGGATCCTTTGGAGGAATCAACCTTGAGGATATTTCCGCACCGAGATGCTTTGAAATCGAAAAGAAACTGAAAGAGTGCTGTGATATTCCGATCTTCCACGATGACCAGCACGGAACAGCAGTTATCACACTTGCAGGTGTTATCAACGCATTGAAACTGGTTGGCAAGAAGCTTGATGAAGTGAAGATCGTTACTTCCGGAGCAGGTGCTGCAGGTATCGCTATCATCAAACTGTTAATGTCCATGGGACTTAAAAACGTAATCATGACAGACAGAAAGGGTGCAATCTACGAAGGAAGAGAAGGATTAAACCCGATTAAAGAAGAGATGGCTAAGATTACAAACTTCAACAAAGAGAAAGGTACTCTTGCAGAAGTGATCAAAGGCGCAGACATCTTCATCGGTGTATCCGCACCTGGAACACTGACACAGGATATGGTCCGCTCAATGGCAAAAGATCCTATCATCTTTGCATGTGCAAACCCGGTACCTGAAATCTTCCCTGACGAAGCAAAAGCAGCAGGCGCAGCAGTGGTATCCACAGGACGTTCTGATTACCCGAACCAGGTAAACAACGTACTCTGCTTCCCGGGACTCTTCCGTGGTGTACTGGACGCAAGAGCATCAGATGTTAACGATGAAATGAAAGTTGCAGCAGCATATGCAATCGCAGGTCTGGTAAGCGACGAAGAATTAACAGCGGAATATATTCTTCCGGCAGCCTTTGACCCACGCGTAAAAGACGCTGTAGCTAAGGCTGTAGCAGAAGCAGCAAGAAAATCAGGCGTAGCAAGGATCTAACCGAATAGAATAATGAAGCCCTCTGTTTTCATGTGAACAGCATGCAGACGGAGGGCTTTTTGCATAATATTTAATCTGACCTCTAAAAAATTCAAAAAATTGGTCATTGAAATAATGACACATTTCACGTATGATAACTTCAACATATTGATGCGTCAATATATAAAAAATCTGATAGTGAAAATCAAACAGGCAATCTGACTTATTGATATGAGCCTTCTATCAGATCATATGAGAGGGGACAGTTATTATGAATACTCAGAACAGCACAATTACAAAACTTGCAGAGACAGCTCTTATGGCTGCGTTATGCTATGTATCTTTTACATTCTTGCAGATTAAGATCCCTGTACCGGGTGGTGATGCAACATCCATCCATATCGGAAATGCATTCTGCGTACTGGCAGCACTTCTGATCGGCGGTGTATACGGTGGATTGTCCGGTGCCATCGGAATGGGAATCGCAGACCTGATGGATCCTGTATATATCACAGGCGCACCAAAGACATTTGTACTGAAATTCTGTATTGGCCTGATCACAGGTCTGGTAGCACATAAGATTGCAAAGATCAATGAAAGCACAGATAAGAAATACGTTTTCAAATGGAGTGTGATTGCTTCTGTAGCAGGTCTTGCGTTTAATGTTGTAGCAGATCCGATCGTAGGATATTTCTACAAACAGTATATTCTCGGACAGCCTCAGGAACTGGCACAGGCACTTGCAAAAATGAGTGCTGTAGCGACATTATTCAATGCAGTTGTTTCTGTGATCCTGGTAGCAGTGATCTACAATGCAGTACGTCCGGTACTGATCAAGAGCCATCTGCTTACAATCACCGGTAAGAAAAAAGAACAGGCAGCATAAACGGAAACAAAATGAATAAGACATAATAAAACAGCATTTCGGGTGCAGAACCTGAAATGCTGTTTTATTATGTTACAGGAAATTATTCCGTAATGTTCTGCGCAGAAGTTTTTACTTGTCTGACGAAGGAAAAACAGACACAAGCCATAGGATACAATTCAAAGAGTATGCACTTTTTTGACCTTAAAGTAGCACTTTTTTGGACATAGTGTAATAAGATAGAAAAAATAAATTGTGCATATTTAACAAATGACGAAAAAGAAAGATAAAAAAATTAAAACTTATGCGAAAAAGGTCTTGCTATTTCAGAAACAAAGTGGTATTATACAACTATCAAAAAACCTTATGCGCAAAAGGTAAAAAGAAACAGTTAAAAAAATGACGAGGTGACGAAAATGAAGAAAAAAGTATTTGCAACACTTTTAGCAGTATCTATGATCGCATCAATGGTTCCGGCAGCAGTATCCGTACAGGCAGCAGACGGTGACAGTATTCGTCTTGTAAATGGTAAGATCGAAGTTGACGCTCAGCTGAAGAAATTAGCTGAAATGTATGAGAAAGAAACAGGAACTAAAGTAGAAATCGAATCCATGGGCGGTGGAATCGATATTCAGGGTACTCTGAAAGGATACTATCAGTCAGATAACATGCCTGATATCTTCGTAAATGGTAGTGGAGCAGACTTTGCTAACTGGACAGATATGTTAGTAGATATGAGTGATCAGAAATGGGCTTCTGATACAGATGCAGCTTATGTTGATGAGAGCCAGGGTACAATCGGTTTCCCATATACAACAGAAGCAATTGGTCTTGCTTATAATAAAGATATCCTTGATAAAGCAGGAGTTGATCCTTCCACATTAACAAGTCCGGATGCAATCAAAGAAGCATTTGAGACAATTGATTCCAAGAAAGATGAACTTGGACTGACAGCAGTTGTAGGTTATGCAGCAGAACCAGTTAACCTTTACTGGTCAACAGGTAACCATTTATTTGGTACATATCTGGATGAAGGTCTTGACAGAGATGACACTACTTACATTGACATGCTCAATGATGGCGGTAAACTTGACGAAGACCGTTTCACAGATTTCGCTAACTTTGTAGGTCTTCTGAACCAGTATTCAGATCCTGCGCTCCTTGTTTCCGGTACATACGATCAGCAGATTCTGAACTTCTCATCCGGTAAATATGCATTTGTTACACAGGGATCCTGGATCGGTGCAACAATGGTTGGTGATGACGCTGACGCTTACAAAGAAGCTGGTAATTTCGAAGTTGGTATGATCCCATACGCATTCGAAGACGGACAGGATACAATCCTTACAAGCTCCCCATCCTGGTGGTCTGTATACAAAGATGGTAATGTAGAAGCAGCAGAAGCATTCCTTCAGTGGCTGACAACAGACGAAGCTCAGGAAGTTCTCGTAAAAGAAGCTGGATTCGTAAGCCCATTTAAATCCTGCACAATCGTAGGCGATGATCCGTTTGCTCAGACAATTACTGATTATCAGAAAGCAGGAAAGACATCCGCATGGCACTGGTCAATTCCTGGATTTAAAGAAGGTATTGCACAGAACTACACAGGTCAGGTATTTGCTGACTATGCAGCTGGAAGCCTTGATGAAGAAGGCTTTATAAAGACAATGCAGCAGGTTCTTGAAAGTGCATATGCAAACTAATAACTAGTATTTTGTGGGTGGCACTTATGGTACCACCCATTTTTGACTGTTTAACCTTAACTGAAGCAGGTAAGTTTTCTGTTTCAATAGCGGATATTTACCGGACTGTTTTTTAGTGATAGTGTAAGAAGATTAAAAAAATAAATTGTGAATATTGCACAATGACATGGACGAAAAAATAAAAAAAATTCAAACTTATGCGAAAAAGGTATTGAAATTTCAGACGTAAAGTGGTATGATACAACTATCAAAACCTTATGCGCAAAAGGTAAAAAGAAACAGCAAAAAAATGACGAGGTGACGAAAATGAAGAAAAAAGTATTTGCAACACTTTTAGCAGTAGCAATGGTCGCATCAATGGTTCCGGCATCTGTAGCTGTACAGGCTGCGGAGGGTGATACTATTCGTCTTGTAAATGGAAAGGTTGAAGTAGATGCTCAGTTTAAAAAACTGGCTGAGATGTACGAAAAAGAAACAGGAACAAAGGTAGAAATCGAATCCATGGGCGGTGGAGTTGATATTCAGGGTACTCTGAAAGGATATTATCAGTCAGATAATATGCCTGATATTTTTGTAAATGGTGGAAGTACAGATTTTGCCAACTGGGATGGCAAGCTAGTTGATATGAGTGATCAGGAATGGGCTTCTGATACAGATTCCGCTTATGTAGATGATGAGCAGGGAACAATCGGCTTCCCATACACAACAGAAGCCATTGGTCTTGCATATAACAAAGATATTCTTGACAAGGCAGGAATTGATCCGGCTACTTTAACAGGTCCAGATGCGATCAAGAAAGCATTTGAGACAATTGATTCCAAGAAAGATGAGCTTGGCATTACTGCAGTTGTAGGATATTGTGCAGAACCTGTAAACCTTTACTGGTCAACCGGTCAGCATTTATTTGCAAATTATCTTGATGCAGGTCTGAAACGCGATGATACAACATACATTGATATGCTCAATGATGGCGGTAAACTTGATGAAGCACGTTTTAAAGATTTTGCGGATTTCGTAAGTCTTCTGAATCAGTATTCAGATCCTTCAATCCTTGTTTCCGGTACATATGACCAGCAGATTCTTAACTTCTCATCCGGTAAATATGCATTTGTTACACAGGGATCCTGGATTGGCGCAACTATGACTGTTGATGATGCAGATGCTTATAAAGAAGCAGGAAACTTTGAAGTTGGTATGATTCCATATGCATTTGAAGATGGAATTGATACAATTCTTACAAACTCTCCATCATGGTTTTCCATTTATAAAGATGGTAATGTAGAAGCAGCAGAAGCATTCCTTCAGTGGCTGACAACAGATGAAGCACAGGAAGTTCTTGTAAAAGAGGCAGGATTTATCAGTCCGTTTAAATCCTGTGATATCGTAGGTGATGATCCGTTTGCTCAGACAATTACAGATTATCAGAAGAATGAAAAGACATCTTCCTGGCATTGGCTTGTACCTGGTATGAAGGAAGGTCTTGCACAGAACTATACAGGACAGGTATTTGCAGATTTTGCATCAGGAAGTCTTGATGAAGATGGATTTGTAAAAACAATGAATCAGGTTCTTCAGAGTGCATATGCAAATTAAGTAACGAAGTATTTAACAGTGGGCGGCGTAAAAGTTGCCGCCTGCTTTTTATGCAAATGAAATGTGAAAAATATATACATTTAATTTTGCTTTGAAATAAGAAATAGGAAGGGTGAAGGCAAAATGAATACAAACAGTGCTAGTAAAAAAGTAATATCAATGGTATGCCTTATAGCCGGTATTGTTTTGTTGGCTGTAGCATTGATTCAGGATATTTCCAAAACCGGGGCAGGCTGGAGAGGTCAGGCACTTATCATTGGCGCGATCTGCGTTTTACTGGGAATGTATTTATTCCCTACATTAAAACATCATAGAAGTATTGTTAATTTTATCTTTGTGTTTCCGCTGTTGTTTACCTTTGCGGTAACAGTAATCATTCCATTATGTTTGGGTGTATTTTATTCCTTTACAGACTGGAATGGAATCCGAATGAACGGATTTGTAGGATTTGCAAATTATAAAGCAATGTTTGGAGATGCGAGTTTCCTTTGGTCTTTGCTTATCACAATTTTGTTCGTAGTTTTGAATATGATTCTGATAAATGTAGTGGCATTTTTGCTTGCGTTACTTTGCACATCTAATATTAAAGGAATCTCATTCTTCAGAGCTTCTTATTTCCTGCCAAACCTGATTGGTGGTATCGTACTTGGATATGTATGGCAGTTTGTGTTTAACAATGTACTGATTAAGATGACAAATAATATTTCACTTTTGTCCAAGACAAATACAGCGTTAATGGCTATCATCGTTGTTTATATCTGGCAGTATGGTGGTTATATTATGTTAATTTATGTAACAGGTCTGACTCAGGTGCCGAAGGATGTACTGGAAGCATCTCAGATTGACGGCGCAAATGCAGTTACAACATTATTTAAGATCAAGATTCCGATGATCGCAGCTACAATTACAATCTGTACATTCCTTACCTTAACATCAGCATTCAAACAGTTCGATGTTAACATGGCTTTGACAAATGGTACAGGTTCTGTCGCAAGTTTCTTCGGAAACTATCTGACAAACGGTACTCAGATGCTGGCTCTGAATATTTACAATACAGCAATCTCCAAGAACAATTATGCACTTGGTCAGGCGAAAGCTATTCTGTTCTTCATTATCCTGGCTGCTGTATCTATTATTCAGGTTAGAATTTCCAATAAGAAGGAGGTTGAAATGTAATGGTTACGAAGAAAACTCCAAAGGTAGTGCTTACAGCTGTTGCGATTGTTATCGCAGCGTACATATTATCTCCTTTTTATCTGGTACTTATTAATACATTTAAGAATGCAAACGGTATTGTTGCAAACCCTGTAAGCTTTGCAGGTGCAAGCTTTGCACAGTTTAAGACAAATATTTCAAACGTTGTCAACAACTCTAACTTCAGTTTCTGGAGTGCATTCGGAACATCTGCGACCATTACAGTTGTTTCCCTTGTATTACTTGCTTTATTCGGTGGTATGGCTGCGTGGGTTATCTGCCGTAACAAGACAAAATGGTCAACAGCTATTTACATGACATTTATCGCATCCATGACAATTCCTTTCCAGGTAGTTATGCTTCCTCTGGTTTCTACATTCCGTGATGTAGGTAAATTCCTTGGAATCAACATGCTTCAGTCTATTCCTGGTATTGTATTTGCATACTGTGGATTCGGTGGTGCTATGACAGTATTTATCTTAACTGGTTTTATTAAAGGTATTCCATATGAACTGGAAGAAGCAGCAGCGATTGACGGATGTTCTCCTGAGGGAACTTTCTTCCGCATTATCCTTCCGCTTCTGAAACCGGTTATTGTTACTGTTACTATTCTGAATGGTATGTGGATCTGGAACGATTACCTTCTTCCTTCTCTGATGTTAGGACAGAATGGTAAGGTTAAGACTCTTCCGGTTGCTGTACAGGCGTTTGTTGGTTCTTATGTAAAACAGTGGGATCTGATCCTTACTGCAGCACTCCTGGCAATGATTCCGATGATCATCGTATTCCTGCTTGCTCAGAAGCAGATTATGAATGGTATGGTTGAGGGTGCTATTAAATAGGCTTGCAAATACTTTTTGAAAAGCTGTCGTTTTCCTCATTATTGGGGAACGGCAGTTTTTTAATGGTTTCAAAGGGGACGCGAAGAAAAATAAATGTTTTGAACCACAGCTGCGGGGGCAGGAACTCTAAGCCTTTGGAAATTTGCTAAAACCATGCCAGAAAAATTCAAACTCGCTTCGCTCAGACAGTGAATTTTTCTGACATAACGCAAATTCCCAAAGACTAAGAGTTGCTACACCCCCTGTAGATGTGGTTAAAAACATTTATTTTTTTTCGCTGTGAACTGGCTGGTACTGTGAATGATAGTATGGAAGTGTGTTATCGGATATGGAGTGAAGAAAAAACGGAACAAAAACAGAATAGAAAATGATAGTATGAATTTATTGATATGGGGTTGAAATGTTGTTTTTTTTATAGTAATGTAGATGATACAACGCTTAAGGCGAGGGCTGTCTCGGGACAGTCTGTTTTTGTGAAGAAGGATGAGGAAAAGTTTTATGGAGAGGACGAAAGAAAGGTCATCGTTTCGTAAGAAGTTTATCGGTGACAGGAAGTTTTATATGATGGTTCTGGCTGTGGCTGTTCCGATCATGATCCAGAATGGAATCACGAATTTCGTGAGTCTGCTGGATAATATTATGATCGGGCGGATCGGCACGGAGCAGATGTCGGGGGCTTCCATTGTGAATCAGTTGATTTTTGTCTATAATCTGTGTATTTTCGGAGGGGTGTCCGGAGCGGGTATTTTTACGGCACAGTACTTTGGGCAGAAGGATCATGAGGGTGTGAGGCAGACATTCAGGTATAAGTTCTGGATGGCTGTGATCCTGACAATCGGGACGATTTTGCTGTTTCTGACTGTTGGAGAGAATCTGATCAGTATGTATCTTCAGGGAGAGGGTACTGCGCAGCAGATTGCAGATACGCTTAAGTATGGAAAGCAGTATCTGGATATTATGCTGTTGGGATTGCCGCCGTTTATGATGGTGCAGATTTATTCCAGTACTCTGAGAGAGTGCGGAGAGACTGTTCTGCCAATGAAAGCCGGAGTTGTGGCAATCTGTGTGAATCTGTTGTTTAATTATCTGTTGATCTATGGTGTATTTTTCTTCCCTAGACTGGGTGTGAGAGGTGCGGCAATTGCAACTGTGCTGTCACGTTATGTGGAGGCTGCAATTGTAATAGGCTGGACACACAGGCATACGGAGAAGAATGCATTTGCAAAGGGGCTGTACAGCACGCTTAAGGTTCCTGCGAATCTGACAAAGAAGATTCTGGTCAAGGGTACACCGCTGTTGTTTAATGAGACTTTATGGGCTTCTGCCATGGCGATGCTGACTCAGTGTTATTCGATTCGAGGGCTGAATGTGGTTGCTTCGCTGAATATTTCCAATACCATCAACAATGTGTTTAATATTGTGTTTATTGCGCTGGGAGATTCTGTTGCGATTATTGTGGGACAGCTTCTGGGTGCGGGAGATATGAAGAAAGCGAGAGATACAGATAACAAGATGATTGCGTTCTCAGTGATGTGCTGTACCTGTGTGGCAATGGTGATGTTTGTTATGGCGCCGCTGTTTCCAATGCTTTATAATACCAATGATGAGGCAAGGGAGCTGGCGAAGTATCTGATTATGATCACTGCATTCTTTATGCCGCAGAATGCGTTTTTGCATGCAACCTATTTTACTCTGCGTTCCGGTGGAAAGACGATTATTACGTTCCTGTTTGACAGTGTGTTTATCTGGTGCGTCAGTGTGCCGATCGCGTTTGTGCTGAGTCGTTATACAGGAATTCATGTGCTTGTGATTTATGCATGTGTGCAGCTGGCGGATTTGATTAAGTGTGTGATTGGATTTGTGCTGGTTAAGAAGGGTGTGTGGTTGCAGAATATTGTTTCATCATGATAAAAAATTTCAATAACATTTGGCTTGACTAACCGATATACTATAGTGTATTATCAGAAAAAATATTTATATTCTCTTTGCACTGCATTACATTCAACAGAATGCGAGATCAACAGTACAAACTGAGCAGGCGATGCCCGAGATGTTCGAGGGCGTGGGGCCGGGCCGCGCGAAGTGGCAGCAGATATGAAAATTTTCAGACATATCTGTGGGACAGTGTATGTTCCGCAGGTGTGTCTTTTTGTTTTCTGAAAAGTATGTTTTGGAAAGATTTTCTTTTAGAGGGATTTTTTTAGGAGGATTTTCTGAGACAGGTGCAGTTCCGAAATACAAAAAGACCCCTGTAAGACCGCACTTTGATAAGTCACAGAAAGGAAATATGTTTTCTGACTGTGGCGCAATGTATGTGACATAAGAAGAACCTGTAAACTCAAATATAGGAAAGTACAAAAGCTTATATATTTGAAAAGAAAATTTAGGAGGTCCTGGTTTATGGAACAGACAAAAAAATTAAACATGACAGCAATGTCAGACAAGACAAACAGTAACACGACAGCTAAGAAGGAAGAGCCTGCATGGGAACATAAGGTGGCAATGAAGGTATCAGGTGTGAGTATTGCAGTAAACCTGTTACTTTCCTTATTTAAATTACTTGCCGGAATTCTGGCACATTCAGGTGCCATGATCTCAGATGCGATTCATTCAGCATCTGATGTGGGAAGTACTTTCGTAGTAATAGTCGGTGTGAATTTATCCAGCAAAAAATCCGATAAGGAGCATCAGTATGGACATGAGCGGATGGAATGTGTATCTTCCATTATTTTGTCTGGGTTACTTCTGGCAACCGGTATCGGAATTGGTATGAATGGAATTGAGAACATTATTAAGAGTACTTCAGGAGCAAGCATTGCAATTCCCGGAACATTGGCACTGATTGCGGCAGTTGTTTCTATTGTAGTGAAGGAGTGGATGTTCTGGTATACCAGAAGTGCTGCGAAGAAAATAAATTCCGGTGCACTGATGGCAGATGCATGGCACCACCGTTCAGATGCAATGTCTTCTGTTGGTGCATTTATCGGTATCCTGGGTGCGAGACTTGGCTTCCCGATCCTGGATCCAATTGCCAGTGTGGCAATCTGTGTACTGATCGTGAAAGCATCTGTGGATATTTTCAGAGATGCAATTGATAAGATGGTTGACCATTCCTGCGATGAGGCAACAGAAGAGAGCATGAGAGAAGTGATCATGGGTGTGAAAGGCGTGAAGGGAATCGACCTTCTCCAGACACGATTATTTGGTTCTAAGATGTATGTGGATATTGAAATCTCAGCAGATGGTGAGATTCCACTGAATGAGGCACATGACGTTGCAGAGAATGTTCATCATACTATAGAGAAAAATTTTAAAGACGTAAAACACTGCATGGTTCATGTGAATCCGGTGAATGAGTAAATAAAAAGCGAGACTGTCCGAAGTATAATCTGGGCAGTCTTTTTTTATTGAGTGATCATCTATGTGTTAAAGTTAAGCGAAACTTTTATATTCTGTTCCTAGAGCGTGTCTGAAAAATCATTCCCGCAATCTGCACGCCCCACTTTGCGGGATATTTCACCCGAATTCAGTTGCCGTAGCCCGCTACGGCGCCCTCATCCGGGCAAAATATACCACAAATTGTGACGCACATCTTGCAGAAAGCCTTTTTCAGACATGCTCTAGAGTGGAAATTTTACATAAATATAACATGGACATTCCATGGAATTGATATTCAAAGTTTATAATTCTAAACGTTATGGGATGTCAGAGTTAAAAGGTTTGACAAATTTTGCCACTGATATCACGAATAAAAAGAGTGAGGAATTATCCGAATGAAAAAACAACAGAAAAAGACAAAAGAAATTATGGCACCTGTATATATGATGAACAGAGAACTGTCCTGGCTGAAGTTTAATGAGAGAGTTTTAAATGAGGCGGGAAATCCAAGAGTTCCGCTTGCAGAGAGACTGACATTTGCCGCTATTTATCAGTCAAATCTGGATGAATTTTACAGAGTCAGAGTCGGAACTCTGATGGATCAGATGGAAGCATCTGAAGTAATACGTGAGAATAAAACAAACATGACCAGTGAAGAACAGGTAACTGCAATCCTTCAGGCCACCAGAGATCTGGATCAGAAAAAGGCAGCTATCTATGAACAGCTGATGGGAGAACTGGAGCCTTACGGAGTGCGTCTGATCAATTTTAACAGATTATCTGCGGAGGAAGGCAAGCTTCTGGAAACATATTTTGATCAGGAGATCGCACCGTATTTGTCTGCAAATATTGTGAGTAAACAGCAGCCATTTCCATTCCTGAAAAATAAAAATATTTATGCAGTGGCATCACTGATGAGCAAGGGTGGAAAAACAAAAACAGCCATTATCCCATGCAGTAATACTGTATTCAGACGTTTGATCGATATTCCTACAAGAAAAGGGACTTTCATGCTTTCAGAGGAACTGATTCTTCATTTTCTGCCGAAAATGTTTAAGAATTATGAGATCAGGGAGAAAGCGCTGCTCCGTATTACCAGAAATGCAGATATTGATACAGAAACCATTTATGATGAGGATCTGGATTACAGGGATGCAATGGAGAATCTGATCAAGCAGAGAAGACGAATGAATCCTGTAAGAATGGAGTTATCCAGAGAATTAAATAAAAAGATGATAAGTTCACTCTGTAAGGAGCTTCATGTGGATAAAGAACACGTATTTTTGACCAGAGTTCCGCTTGATATGTCCTTTGTATTCGGACTTCAGGGATATCTGAGAAATACTGCCCAGGACAAACTTTTCTATCAGAGAAGAACTCCCAGAATGACACCGGAGCTGAATGACAAGAGTGCTTTGATTCCACAGATCATGAAGAAAGATGTACTGTTATCCTATCCATTTGAAAATATCAAATCTTTCATTAATCTTCTGAATGAGGCTGCGCAGGATGACTCTGTTGTATCTATTAAGATGACATTGTACCGTCTGGCGGACAAGAGTCAGATTGTAGATGCTCTGGTGGATGCAGCAGAAAATGGAAAAGAAGTTGTTGTACTTGTAGAGCTGAGAGCCAGATTTGATGAGGAAAGCAATATTGAATATTCCAGAAAACTGGAAGAGGCAGGCTGCAGAGTGATCTATGGACTGAATGGATATAAAGTACATTCCAAGCTGTGCCTGATCTCCAGAAAAACAGATAAGGGTGTGTCCTATATCACACAAATCGGTACAGGTAATTATAATGAAAAAACATCTGCACTTTACACAGACCTGTCGCTGATCACAGCAAACCAGGAAATCGGAAAAGAAGCAGCAGAAGTGTTTGCAGCTCTTCTGAAAGGGGAAGTTGTTGAGAAATCCAATCTTCTTCTGGTTGCACCGAAATGTCTGCAGAACAGAGTTCTGGATATGATACAGGAAGAAATCGACCAGGTGAAACAGGGAAATGAAGGATATATTGGAATCAAGATCAATTCCCTGACAGATAAGGTGATCATCAATAAACTGGTGGAAGCATCTCAGGCAGGAGTAAAGATAGAGATGGTCGTCAGAGGTATCTGCTGTCTGATTCCGGAGATTAAGGGATATACAGAGAATATCAAGGTTGTAAGTATTGTAGGCCGTTATCTGGAGCATTCCAGAATCTACCGTTTCGGTACAAAAAAAAGAGAAAAAATATATATTGCATCTGCTGACTTTATGACAAGAAATACAGTCCGTCGTGTGGAGGTGGCTGCTCCGGTTCTTAATGAGAAATTAAAGGAACGTCTGGACTGGATGTTCGAGACAATGATGAATGATGATGAAAAAGGAAAGAGACTGACAGAAACCGGAAATTATGCAGACAGAAGCCTGAATGATGTCAAACTCAATTCCCAGGAAATCTTTTATGCCATGGCATACAGCAATGCGGAGAAGACCCAGAAAAAAAGAGAAGATTGAAAAGTAGAAGATTAAGAAGAAATATTTGTTGACAATATTGTAGATTGCCTGAAAAAGATACTATGTGGATCAGTATAATAGATTCATATAGTATCTTTTTGATTACTTCTATGATTACTTTTGATCATCCGAGATAAAACGAAAACGCCCGAAACCCAGTAAATACAAGGCTTTCGAGCGTTTTTAAGAGCAGGGGATGAGAGAATCGAACTCCCACCAAAGGTTTTGGAGACCCCTATCATACCATTTGACCAATCCCCTATCAAAACCAACTTGTAAAATTTCTTTTACTGTTGCAATTATACATATAAAAGCAACGATTGTCAAGCTTATTGTGCATTTTTATTATAAAGAATTTTACAAAGAAAGAGCGGAGATGGAGGGATTTGAACCCTCGCACCGGTTGCCCGGCCTGCCGCATTTCGAGTGCGGTCCCTTCAGCCTCTTGGGTACATCTCCATATTAAGATTAGAAACAGTTCTGAAGTGTAACCGGAACTGTTTTTTATTATATAAGGAATCTACGGAAAGGTCAATTCTTTTTTTATTGACGAATTGGTTTTGCTGTAATAAGATAATAACAAAATGCGGTTGTGTACCCTCTGGATTGCTATTGTCTGGGGATAATAAGCAGCTGCGAGGAAAGCAGATAGGTGACGATTATGACAGATAAGAAGAAAACAATTCTGGAGGCTGTGGAGAAGCTGACAGATACTTACCGTAAAGAAGAACTCTTTCTGGGAAAGGACAGAGAACGTCTTCCAAATAAGAAAGAGATTATTAACTTCATTAAAGATATGAGGTCTATTATTTTTCCCGGATATTTCAGTGTGGATTCCAGTGCCAGCGTGTTTCCGGAGCATTATGTGGCATATCGCCTGAATGATCTGTATGACTGCTTGCAGGAGCAGATTGAGATTGCATTTTTATATCAGGGCGAAGAGGAACAGAAGGCCAAAGAACATGCAGAGCAGATCACAGAGCGATTTTTTGCAAATGTTCCGGAAATCCAGCGTATGCTGCTGACTGACCTGCAGGCTGGTTTTGATGGTGACCCGGCTGCCAAGAGTAAAGAGGAGATTATTTTCTCCTATCCTGGATTTTATGCAATTTATGTATACAGACTTGCACATGTTCTTTATCTGGAAAATGTGCCGTTTATTCCAAGAATTATGTCTGAATATGCACATGGTTATACAGGAATTGATATTAACCCGGGCGCAACGATCGGAGAATATTTCTTCATTGATCATGGAACCGGTGTTGTAATTGGTGAGACTACAGAGATTGGAAGGAATGTGAAATTATATCAGGGTGTGACTCTTGGTGCGCTTTCCACCCGTCAGGGACAGCTGCTTGCCAATGTGAAGAGACATCCGACAATCAGAGATAATGTGACAATTTATTCTAACTCTTCTGTGCTGGGCGGTGAGACTGTGATCGGAGAGAATACGATCATCGGAGGTAATACCTTTATTACAGCATCTATTCCGGCAAACACCAAGGTCAGTGCGAAGAGTCCTGAACTTGTGATCAAGAAACCAAGAAGTTCAGTGGAAGCTACGAATGTATGGGATTGGGAGAACTGATCTCTGGTTAACACTGTAAACAGGAATTATTTTACAAATAAGCAGCAGGTGGAAATTTGCCTATATCAGGAGGAGTGAAAGCTCCTTCTGATAAACTGCGTAGCAGTTATTCGGTATAATGATAATTTGTATATGTTGTTAAAAAAATAGAAAAAATTTAAATTTAGTGTTGACAAATACAGTTTCATCATATATACTAATCTTCGTTGATGCGACAGAGATACACAGACAACAAGCTGTGCGGGTGTAGTTCAATGGTAGAACACCAGCCTTCCAAGCTGGATACGTGGGTTCGATTCCCATCACCCGCTTATGCGATAGTGGCGTAGTTGGTAACGCGCGACCTTGCCAAGGTCGAGACCGCGGGTTCGAGCCCCGTCTATCGCTCTTTCAACTGAATATTTGCGGGTGTAGTTCAATGGTAGAACACCAGCCTTCCAAGCTGGATACGTGGGTTCGATTCCCATCACCCGCTTGTGCGATAGTGGCGTAGTTGGTAACGCGCGACCTTGCCAAGGTCGAGACCGCGGGTTCGAGCCCCGTCTATCGCTCTTAGGACTTCGGATTTTCTGAAGTCCTTTTTTCTTTTAAGAACTACTATAAAAGAACTGCGGCATATCTATTTGATAAATATGCCACAGTCCGTTAGGAAGGATTATAGTATAGAATTATAATTTCAGATGTCGGCTTGTACTCAGGATTGTTCTGAGATAGTGTCGGAATCACCGTAGAAGGTCAGAAGACAGAGACCGCAAATTCCTACCAGACCATATATGATTCTGGAAATCCAGCTCATGCTTCCGAAAAGGAGAGCAACCAGATTCAGATTGAAAAAACCGATCAGTCCCCAGTTAACAGCTCCGATGATGGAAATCGTCAGTGCCGTATATCTTAAACATTTACTTCCCATAAGTCACCATCCTTTCGTCTCCCTGTGGCTGCAGACAGCTCTGACAGGAATCATAAAGCTATTACATTTCATATTGTTCCATGGAAGACAAAAAATATGCACAGCAGGTCCAAATTAATTTTGAATCGCTGTGCGTATTTTAACAGAATCAAATAAGTTCCCTGCCTCAATTGAGGAACTCTGTCTGACAATCGGATTATTTTACTTTAAGTATCTGTCTGGCAGTTGCATCCTCATCAAAGGAAAATGCCTCCTGTGCCTGAACCGTTACATCACTCTCGTCTGTCAGTGTAAATGCCTGGCATACATTAACGGTCTGTCCGGGCTGAATCTCAGCTGTAAAATGATCGATCGCATCGTCATTATTCTCGGGAATCGCTGCCTCGCAGGATTCTCCATGCTGGTAGGCTTTTAGGCTGACATCAACCATTGCGCTGGATGCAGAGGAAGAATTATTGGTGTAATCGTAATAAACCATAATACATGGATTTCCGGCAAAGTCTTTGGTAATCGTATGTTTGGTATATTTGATCGTAAATTTTTCTGTTGTGAGATTAAGCGTATCATCTGCAGATGCTTCCGGTGCATTGGAAGAAGAAACTGAGGGATCTTCACCGTCCATATTGTTGAGGGAGTTGTTTATTTCCTCTTCAACACTCTTGAAGTTAGCTGACATGATTTTTACTGTCTCATCATCCAGGGAAACAATTTTCCATCCGGAATCTGTTTTGATCACCGGATAGGTGATATCTGTTTCGGAGAATACATCTTTTTCCACTTTTTTTGCCTGTTCACTCAGGATGGAAGCAAGTTTTGCATGTGTCTCTTCTTCTGTAAGCTGGTTTCCGGCATAAGCGTTGGAAACGATCTGACGGAGAAATTCAGTGATAGTTGCTTTATAAATATTAGTTCCGTCAATGTAAGTGATATGTGCTGTGACAGAAGCTGTACCATTCTGAATATCAAATCTGTTTTTCGTGATTTTATAAGTCATTTTTTTGTTGATCTCTGAGAAGAAATCTGTGTATGCGGCATCTCGGATATCAGCATTGTCCAGTGCGGTGAGATCACTGCTCTGAATCAGGGATTCCATCGTGTCGAAGTCCATTTTCTTCATGCTGTCAAGAAAATGTTCCACTGCTTTTCGTGGCTGCTGTCGCTGATAGAAATAGAAGACGGTACCTCCTCCAATGGCGAGAATCAGGATCAGAATGAAAATGATCAGCCCGGCATGTCCTTTTTTATTACTTTTTGTCATATTGCCTCCTGTCTTAGAGTATGCTTGAAAAATGCTTTACGCAAGATGTGCGTCACAATTTGTGGGAATGATTTTTCAAACACACTTTAGAGCATAACTGCTCTGAAACGTATTATGTTAAAAAGTTTCGATTTTATATCTGCGTTACTGAGAAAAAGAGTGAACAGTAACGATATAATTGATTATATCAGAATGCGTTGACAATGGCAATTGTCTTACTTATAATCAAAATTATAGTAATCAGAGTGTTGCTGAGAACGGAGTGAACAGTAACATCGGAGCGGATAAAATAAAGAAAAATATGCGAAAATACAGAAAGAAGGCGTGGATTTATGAAGTATGAGAGTTCTTTTAAATCAGAAGCAGACGGGCTTGAGATTTCGGTCATGGCACTGATACCGGATAAGAAACCTTATCGTGCAGTTGTACAGCTGGTTCATGGAATGAGTGAGCATAAAGAGAGATATATTCCGTTTATGCAGTATCTGGCAAAGCTTGGATATGTGGTGGTGATCCATGATCACAGAGGACATGGAAAAAGTGTAAAACATCAGGATGATCTCGGCTTTACATACGGTGGGGGAGCACAGGCGATGCTTCAGGATATCCGGACAGTGAACAGGAAAATCCATGCATACTATCCGGAACTTCCGCTGATCCTGATGGGGCACAGTATGGGCTCGCTGGCAGTGAGGGCATTTGTGGCAGAACATGACAGTTGTGCAGATATGCTGATCGTGTGTGGTTCGCCAAGCTACAATACTGCCATGCCGCTGGGAGTTGCCATTGCAAAGACAGAGAAAGCAGTCTTTGGACCGAGACACAGAAGTAAACTTATCGAAGCAATGTCCTTTGGTGCAGGTGCGATGAAATTCCGAAAGGATAAGAGATGTACAGCCTGGATCTGTTCTGATCCTGATGTGGCGAAAGAATATGAGGAATCTGAAATGTGTGGTTTCACTTTTACGGACGATGCGTATCTGGCATTATTTGAACTGATGAAGCGTGCCTATGATGTGGAACATTTTTCCTGTACAAATCCAGATATGCCGGTATTGTTTGTAAGCGGGGCTGAGGATCCCTGTCTGATCAATGTGCGCCATTTTGCAAAGACAGTGCGGGCTATGCGACGGGCCGGTTATAAAGATGTAAAGGGGAAACTGTATCCGGGAATGCGTCATGAAATCCTTAATGAGATCGGCAGGGAGCAGGTTTATCATGATATTGCTGTCTATATGAGAAAAAAAGGTTTCTGAGCGGATGTATAAAATGGAGAGATATCCGGTTAAACTATAACGATCTGTAACCATTTGTTGTTTGATGGCTGCGAATTGCTATAGAACCATTAAAATCCATTTTAAGAGAGGGGAACCGGATATTGGGAAAAAACAAAATGATATTGTTGCTGATACTTGTTTTCAGCCTTGGCTGTGCAGGCTGTACGGAGAAAAATCCGGCGGCAGAACAGGGAGAACTTGTAAAAAATGAGAGACTGTCGGAGCAATTCGGCAGTCTTTCTCGCTGTTAAGGTATAAGACTTTACGTTTGAATAATTGTGCGTCGCATTCTCGTTACTTTGATGAGTTAAACGCGCAAATTTTTTACCAAAAGAAAGAACGGATGTTTACTTCTGGCACTATATGTGCTAAAATATAGCCATAGGTAGTAGAAAAAACAACAGAATCTGAGAAAAGAGTTATCAGGGAGAAATAAAAATGCAGATAATATCCAGTTATGGTGTAGAATTACGAAAACAGAATATTCCGGTCCGCCAGACACTGGAGATCTACCGTTCTGCTGTCAGTTATCTGATTGGGATTTATGTGCAGGTATGGGAAAAATTAGCAGAAATCCCGGATGCAAAGAGGCGTTTTAATGCTGCAGAACATCTGGTACATACTACGAAGAAAAACCATGCCTGTTTTGATTTTGATATCCGGTTCCCAAAGATGCCTTCCTATCTGCGCAGATCTGCCATCCAGCATGCACTGGGGACAGTATCCTCTTATAAAACACGGTTGGATCTATGGGAAAAGACAGACGGAAAGAGTGGGAAACCAAAGCTTGTATATGAAAACCACGCCATGCCGGTCTTCTACCGTGATGTCATGTACCGTGAGGGAGCGGAAAGGAAAGACGAAGCATACCTGAAAATCTATGACGGCCATGACTGGAAATGGTTCTGTGTACGTCTGGAGCATACGGATATGGAATATCTGAGAAAATACTGGTCAGGAAAAAAAGCATCTGCCCCGACACTGGAGAAAAGACACCATAAATATTTCCTGCGTTTTACCTATACAGAAGAAGTAACACTTACCAAAACACCTGTGAAAGAACAGGTCATCTGGAGCGTGGACCTGGGGATCAATACCGATGCAGTCTGTACCATCATGCGGGCAGACGGAACTGTCCTGGGAAGAAAATTCATAGATCATCCCAGTGAAAAAGACCGGATGTACCGCGCACTGGGACGAATCCGCAGATTCCAGAGGGAACATGGTTCTGCGCAGACACAGGGAAGATGGACGTATACGAAACGTCTGAACACAGAACTGGGTAAAAAGATTGCAGGTGCGATCGTAAGATATGCGGAAGAAAACCATGCAGATGTGATCGTGTTCGAGTATCTGGAGATGCAGGGGAAGATACCGGGAAAGAAAAAGCAGAAACTGCACCTGTGGAGAAAGCGGGATATCCAAAGACGCTGTGAACATCAGGCACACAGGAAAAGGATGCGGGTATCCCGGATCTGTGCATGGAACACCAGCAGACTGGCTTATGATGGTTCCGGGGCGGTAACACGTGACTGGGAAGATTACAGCCTCTGTACTTTCCAGACAGGAAAACGATATAATTGTGACCTGTCAGCATCCTATAATATAGGAGCCAGATATTTTATAAGAGAACTTTTAAAACCCCTTCCGGTAACGGAAAGGTCTTTGCTGGAGGCAAAAGTCCCTCCTGTAAAGCGTAGAACCTCATGCGTCTATGCAGATCTGAGAAAACTCCATTCAGAAATGGAATTCTTAAAAGCAGCATAGATACAGGCAGATATACAGCGGACTACCTGTAATGTGGGAACCAGCCATATCTGGCATGGGAAATGCGCATAACTGCGCACCTAAGTTACAGGCGTATCCGCCGATATTCAGTCTGACGCCTAAAGCGTCTGGAAGCACGTGACTTCAGTCATGTGAGGTTCACAGAAAAAATGATAAGATAGTTTCATCTGTTAAGGTGTTGAACAGTTATAAATATGAGGAGGTTTTTATGGAGAAAAACGAAAACGAAGAACTGCTGGAACAAAGCCCGGCAGACATTCAGCAGGAAGATACGCAGAAAATTGCAAAGAGCGGGGAAGAAGAGCCGGATACAGAAGAACAGAAAGTCTCCAATGGAAGATTTATACTCTGGAGTCTGGCGGGAGTGTATCTGTTGTATACAAGTTACAGTCTCTGTAAGGGATATGTGACAGGCGAAGAAGGAACCAGTATGGGATTTATGCTTGCCGGAATTGCATTTGCAGCTATTGGTGCTGGTCTGCTGTTTTTCGGCATTAAAAATATGCTCTCAGAAGAGAAGATCAAGAAAGCAAAAGCAGCGAAGAATGCGGCAATGGAAGCTGCCGCAGGCGGAGAACTGAAGAAAGAGGATGCATCCGGGCAGAACAGATCAATGAGCATTGCTGAAAGGGCTAATATGGTTAAGAATTTGGAAGACGAAGAGGAAGACGGGGAAAACGAGAAAGAATGAAAATATTGATCACATTGCTGAAACCGTTGTCTTTTTTACCGGCACTGCTGATGATGTATATCATCTTTTCGTTCTCAGCCCAGCCGGGTGAAGTTTCAGGTAATCTGAGCTATAAAATAAGTTATGAGATCATAGAAACGAAGAGCGAGCTTTTGTCAGAGAATCTGAGCAGTGAAGAGATTGCTTATAAGGCAGATGGAATTCACTACTATGTGAGAAAAGCGGCACATATGACAGAGTATTTTCTGCTGGCTATCGCTATTTCTTTTCCATTATATGTCTATGGTGTGAGAGGAATCTGGCTGATGCTTCTTGCGGGAATTGTCTGTGTGGGATTTGCAGGGCTGGATGAGTATCATCAGTCTTTTGTGGATGCCCGTACACCGGCGGTGAAGGATGTGGGAATCGACAGTATAGGGGCGTTTATCGGAATACTTCTTGTTCAGGCATTCTGCTGGTCTGTACTGAATAATCCTAATAAAAAGAAGAAAAAAAGAAGTCATTAAATAATCAGGAAAAAATACATATTCAAAAAAGGAAAGACAAAAAGGAGCATACCACATTAATAAGAACTTAATGTGGTATGCTCCTTTTGACATTGGTTCACTGGTAATATCCTGCGAAGCGTGTTGTTGTGAACAGTAATTTTTGACTTGAATGTACACTTGATTTCCTGCTACGTTTAAGCCTGGATTTCTGAAAGTCTGTCCAGTCCGGCTCTGGTATGGCGGATAAAAATATCTCTGACCGCCTGGATCTCGCCAAGACCTTTCAGAGTACATTTGACAGAATATCCCTCTTTTTCCAGAATACTTTTCCAGGAATCATCGTCCTCTCCGGACATATCATTGGTAGCATGATCACCTGCGACGATCATGAAAGGTGCCAGATGAACATGAGCCGGATGCAGATTTTTTAATTTATCCAGAAAGCTTTCAATGGAGAAATTCCCTTCAACCGTTCCCATATGCATATTGGAATAGCCGAAATGCTTAAACAGTTCGTCCATCTCAGGATAAAGTTCATTGGCAACATGCTCTGTTCCATGTCCCATAAATAAGAGAATTTCATCAGAATCAGGGTGATATTCCTGTGCCATAGCCTGACAGACCTCTTCTTTGTCCTGCTTTGTAACCATCAGAGAATCACAGATAATGACAGAATCGAAATCCTTTTTATGTGCAAGAACTTTTTCTTTCATAGCATCACTCTCAAATCCGGTGATCACATAGGTTGGCTGTACAACGACATTTCGAATTCCGTCCGCTTTCAGCTGGGTCATTGCCTCATCAATATCCATAATGTGGATCCCGTCCCGCTTCCGGAGTTTGGCGCGGATACGGGGACTTGTCCATGCGCGGTATAACGGATATTCCGGAAATGCATGATGCAGGTCAGATTCAATCTGTTCAATTGTTTTTTTTCGTGTTTCTTCATAACTTGTACCGAAGCTGATAACAAGAATTGCTGTTTTTTCAGTTACCCCCATTTTAAATCTCCTTATAATAAGTATATTGGCATTTACCACAACTGCCACTGACAGGTTTTCCGCAAAACAGATGTAGTGGCGGTAAAAGGTAATTGACTGCGCACTCATATAAAAAAGATGTCATGATAATAGACATTGTTTTTTATTATACAGGGAGTTATAGGGAAACACAAGTAAAAGCTAAGATTTTGACGTCTGAGTATCTCTGTATGCAGATGGAGTGACATTCATTTTTTTCTTGAAGCTTGTGCTGAAATAATATTGATTGGCGTAACCGCATTTCATACTGATTTCCTTCAGAGTCATGTTTGTGGCTGTAAGATAACGGCAGGCGGCGTTGATTCGCTGAGTAGTGATATAGTCACTAATACTCACGCCCTGTTTCTTTTTAAAGAGGGCACTCAGATAAGCCGGGCTGACATTGGCTTCGCTGGCGATATCGTTCAGGCACAGAGTATTGCTGGCATAGTTTTCGTCAATATATGAAGTTACAGATTCGCATAATTTCTGGTGATAATCATTCAGAGAAGAATCCAGTTTCCGGCAGAGAAGGCGGCAGAGTTCGTTGAGCCAGCCGCATAGTTCTTCTGTGGTATGAAATTCTTCCAGATGATTGTATACATACAGGATCTTTGCTTCCAGATCATGGGTATCCAGGTTTAGTTCATAGAAAAACTTCAGAATCCTTCCAAGCAGAGAGTAGATCTGGATAAATGCGAAACTTTTGGTGCGGAAGTTCTCAGTAAGCCATCTGGAGAAATCCTGAAACCAGGAGTCAATTGCAGAAACATCCTTTTTACACAGAAGGCGGATTAATTCCTCCTCTCTGGAATCGGAGAAATCAGTGGCAGATAAGTCATGTCCAAGAGCCTCACGTCCGTCAAATACGTTCTGGTGTGGGAAAAAGAAACGATAATCCAGTGCATGAACTGCACTTTCATAAGAACGGTTCAGATCCCACAGATCCTGTACAATGGCACCGATTCCGGCATTCAGAACCAGTCCCTGTGAATTGCAGTTATCTACAAGTGCAGAAATGATTTTATAGGTAAGCTGGCGAAAATTTCCGGACTGGCAGCCGCTTTGTCCGATCACACACAGATAACCATCAATATCCTGCAGGGGATAAATATAATTTAATTCTGAGGTTTGTTCTGTGATCAGATCACGAAGATTCAGCAGTTCCATCTGAAATTTCTCAATGCCATAGGAATCCCTGAGAGACTGTGCATTTTCCAGTTCAAGAATCACTACGTTATAAAAATCATAATCCAGTTTAAGGTTCAGGTAGTTCAGATAAGGTTTGAGACGATAGGAAGCCTCCTGCCTGGAACGGTGAGTGATATCACGGAAAAATTTTTCGATAAGCAAAGGCCTGCTCTGTTTAAGCAACTGCAGATTTTTCTGCTCACGTTCCATCAGGGCAAAAGCATTTTTTACTTTCTGGGTCAGATATGCGTAATCCAGAGGTTTTTCAATATAATCCAATGCACCAAGAAGCAGAGCGCGTCTTGCATATTCAAATTTATCATAGGCACTGATCAGTATGATTTTTACCATTGGATTAATATCCAGTGCTTGCCTGCTCATTGAAATTCCGTCCAGATCCGGCATTTCAATATCTGAGATGATCAAATCTACAGGTTCTTTTTTCATAGCGTCTATCGCAGAGGTTCCGTTGTAGCAGATATGTACGATTTCTGCGTTCAGAACTTCCCAGTCTATGTTCTTTTCAATTCCTTCTGCTGACAGATAATTGTCATCTACAATCATTATTTTCCTCATCTGTATCCTCCATTTGTTGAAATTCAATTGTGACATAGGTACCGTTTCCGGGATGGCTGTCAATACGCACAGAGCCGTTACCGTACAAAGGATTGGAAATGCGGGCGCTTACATTTGAAATTCCAAAATGTTTTTCGTAATTTATGACTTTGTTGTCTATGGCATATCGGAGCTGTTCCAGTGTCTCCGGAGACATTCCGGCTCCATTGTCTTCAATGGATATCACTACGGTATCATCACCGTAGAGTACCTGAATGGAAATAAAAACTTCAGGTGTATCGGCTGAAAGACCGTGCAGGATAGAATTCTCCAGGAATGGCTGTAATGTAAATTTGCAGATCGTGAAATTTTCTATTCCGTCTTCGGCATTGATCTCCCAGTTAAGATTATCTTTATGGCAGAGTTTCTCCATTTCCAGATACAGGCGGGCAATTTCCAGTTCGTCTTTGATCGGTATCAGTTCTTTTGATTTTCTCAGCGTCAGTCGGTAAAAGGCAGTCAGATTTGTCAGCATCTGATCTGCAATATCCAATTTGCCAAGTGCCTGGCAGGTTCGGATGGTTCCAAGGATATTGTAGAGAAAATGTGGATTGATCTGTGATTGTAATAACTGATATTTCAGCCGTTCTTCATTAATGGAGAGACTGACAATTGATTTCAGATTCTGGGCAATTGTGTGCTGCATATCTTCAAAGGTAATCCCCAGATTGTCTATTTCATCATAATTGGAAGCATCGGCCGGATGCGGGAGTGTGATGATGGAAAGGTGCTCCGGATCATGTCCGAGATGAAAGGATTCCATGGCATAGGACAGTGCGGCAATTCTGCTTGTCAGTTTCCTGGAAAAAAGGATTACAATAAAAATAGTCAGCGGCAGAGAAATAATTACAGTGATCAACAGTGTTTTGATCAGTACCTGTGTATTGCTTTTGATATAGTTTTCCGGGATTTCCGTAATATGCAGCCAACCGTTATCCAGAGTGCGGCAGTTATAGTAGATGTCATTGTCTTTAAAGAAGGAATTGGTATTTTCCAGAAACATCTGTTTTATTGAATCTGAAATCCAGGTCTGATTACGGGAAGAATCACTGTGAGCTGCAATTTGTCCCTGTGGTGTCAGAATGTAACTGGAAATTGCGGTATCAGAAGCAGAAGTCTGAAGATACCGGGAAAATTCATCGCAGTCAAGTGCAATACAATAAGCATATTCGAGAACATTGCTGGATTTGTCCTGAAGAGCACGAAAACACAGCAGTGTATTTGCGCTTCTTTTGGAAGCAGATATAACTCTGGGTAAGGTGGTATTTTTCTTTAACAGCCACAGGGAAGAAGAACCTATGGAATGTAATTCAGATTCGCTGATTCCATAATTGAAAAGTTTATCTGTGGAAAAGAAATATATACCCTCATCAGCTCCGGTTTGTTCCGGTTTTAAAAAAACATATATATGAAAGAAATCAAATGTAGATTTATATAATGAAATATTGCTTCTCATGGATGTTAATGCCTGCATGGTGCCAACCTGATCTGGGGAAGAGTGTTCAAAAGCGTACATCTGATACTGGATGGTGTCAGCAACGTTTTCGGTCTGGTTCAGACGGCTGTTAAGCTGAAAAATAAGCTGTTCATCAGACATCAATGCAGAGTTTGTGATTCGGTCTCTGGCAAGATTATAGGAAACATGGTAACTGACCAGTGCAACAAGTGTCAGAGGAAGCAGGGTTGCAACCAGAAAGGCAATCAGGAGTTTTGCCTGAAATGAGGAAAATCTGGAAGGAATCCATTTATGATAATTTATTTTTTTCAAGTTGAGTTTCATTACACATAATACTCCTTATATGAATAGGTTTGATTTTATCAGGTATCTTTTTGAAGATTGCCATATTATACAGCAATTCTGTAAAGATGCAACACAGTGTTCATCTGCTATCTGTATTATAAAAAATCAGAATGAAAAAAACAATAGAACGAAAAATAATATAAATCAATCAAAAGAAATTGTATTTAGTAAAAAGAGTGTTTTTGTTATTCTTTAATTACCAAATAACACAGAACAGTTGATGCGAGAGAACTGTTCGGAAAAGGAGAGAATATGAGGAAAAAAGTGTTAAGTGCAGTTTTAGCTGCAACAATGGTGGCAGGAATGATGGGGAATGTTGTAAGTGTATCAGCAGAGGAGAAATATGATCTTACTTTATACAGCGTTAACACTACTGACCCGGATTTTGATGACTGGCTTGCAAATGTAGAGGAGGCAACGGGTTTAAATATCAATGTTATTGCAGCTCCGACAGATACAGACACACGTCAGCAGAAGATTACAACGATTCTTTCTACAGGAGATTCTTCCGTAGACATTGTCGAAATCAACGATGAAATGAGTGCTGCATTCAAGAATTCCGGATGGCTGGAAGGTCTGAATGACACGGTTATGACAGATGATATCATTGATCAGTTTGCGCAGGGGTATATTCAGGATATGATCACAGATAAGGATGGAAATATTGTAGGAGTTCCGGGATATACAGGATATCTTGCATTTTGGGTAAATCAGGAAATTATGGATGAGGTGGGAATCGAATCCATTGATACAAAAGAAGATTTCATGAAATACATGGAAGCAGTTTCAAAAGATGGACGTTTCGGATACGGCGGTTCCTGGGAAAAGACATATGCATCTAATGAAATTGCACAGTTTGTAAATATGTTTGGCGGTGACTACTTCGACTGGACAAAAGAAGAAAATAAAGAAGCAATTCAGTTCCTTCATGATCTGGTTGCCAACAAAGAAACACCTGTTGATCAGATCGCAGATAAATATGATCAGATGAATCCAAAAATCAATGATGGCAAATACGGATGCTGGTTTATGTGGGGCTTAGGTACGGATTATGCAAAGGCAGATATGCTGGGAGCTGACAAGATCCACATGGCAATGGTACCTGATTTCAGCGGCAATGGAGAGCGAGCAATCTTTACAGATTCCTGGAACTATGTGCTGAACAGTGCATCCAAAAACAAAGATGCAGCCATTAAATTCCTGCAGTATATGGCAGATGAAGGTGGAATGGAAGCATCCTATAAAGCATTTGACAGATATCCTGCAAGAAAAGATGTTGCAGAAAAAGTTGTTCCGGATACTGATCCTGCAAAAGAAATGTACAGCCAGTATGCAGAAGAGTGCAACGTACAGGGACGTCCGCTGGTAGCACAGACAATGGAGTTCATCAGTGATATGGGAACTATCTTCCAGTCCTGCATGAAAGATGAGATCACAGTAGATGAGTTCTGTAAAAAAGCACAGGAAGTCGTTGATACATATCAGTAAAAACGGTATTCGTTTAAAGTCTTTTGAAATACTGACACATAAAAACTGACATAATAAATGAAGGTATAAAGCAGAAAAATCTGCTTTATACCTGTGCTTAAAGATATGAAGGAGGGAGTACCTGTGACAATCAGTAAAAAATCAATGAAATGGATTCCGTGGCTGTTGGTGTTACCTGTGGTTATTATTCGTGGATTTACGACTTTGTATCCGATTTTAATGACAGTTAGAAATAGTTTTTTTGATATTAAAATTCTGTCCGGAATTAATGAATTCTGTGGAATTCAGAATTACCTGAAAATTTTTTCAGATCCCAAAGTGCTTACATCTATACGTTTTACAGTGATTTTTGTAGTAGTATCAATGATATTCCATGTAATATTAGGCGTAGGTCTTGCTCTGATATTAAATATGAAATTTAAGGGACGTCGTTTTCTTCGTACGATTGTACTGATTCCCTGGGCAATGCCGGCAGTTGTTGTAGGTATGGCTGCAAAATGGGCATTTAATAATGATTATGGTCTGATCAATGACTTTATCAGATTGTTTGTCCATGGATACCAGAATAGCTGGCTGATCAATACAGGATCTGCAAGAGCTGCTGTAATTGCCGTGGATCTGTGGAAAGATCTTCCGTTCTTTGCGATTCTTGTATTATCCGGTCTGCAGTTTATTTCGGGTGATATCTATGAAGCCGCAAAAGTAGACGGTGCAAATGGAATCCAGTGTTTCTTCAGAATTACATTACCGTTGATACTGAAAAATGTACTGACTTTATCTATTCCATTTACTTTATGGAGACTGACAACCTTTGATATTGTATATTCTATGACTTCAGGTGGTCCTGGAGAAGATACGGCACTGATCGCATACAGAATCACGACAGAGGCGTTTACAAATCTGAATGTCGGTTATGCATCTGCACTGGCAATGTTACTGTTTGTTGTAATGGCAGTATTCAGCTGGCTGAATATACGTGTTATGAACAAGATTGATAACTAAAGGAGGAAATACCATGAAAAAAGATTCAAGAAAATATAACATATATCATGGTGTAATGGCAGGTGGAAGATGGGTACTGTTTGCAATTGTCTCATTTATTATCCTGTTTCCGGTATACTGGATTTTTATTTCCTCTATTACACCTTCCGGAGAATTATTCAAAACACCGATTGATTATCTGCCGGATCATCCGACACTGGAAAGCTATAAGTTTCTGATCGAGAACGTAGGACTTTTATCAAAAGTGGGAAATACAGTATTGATCGTAGGTCTTACACTGGTTATCAGTACTGTACTCTGTGCAATGGCTGCATACGGATTCTCACGTTTCACTACAAAAGGAATCAATATTGCTTTTGCATTTATTATTGCAACTATGTTAATTCCTGAAGTTGTTACAGCAAGACCATTATATGAGTTCATGCAGAAAGTAAAATTATATGATACATATCCCGGACTGATTTTGCTTTATATCAGTACTGTTATCCCATTTACGGTTCTGATTCTGAGAAACTTTGTGGGGGAAATCCCTATTTCACTGGAAGAGGCAGCAGCGATTGACGGTGCAACTTTTTCACAGAGACTTTTTACAATCGTATTGCCTCTTATGAAACCTGCAATCGCAACTGTATGTATTATCAACTTTATTACCTGCCTGAATAACTTCTTCACACCGTTGTTTTATTCAAATGGTATTCAGGTTCTTTCCGTTTCCATTGTACAGCTTCCACTGCGTGACAACATGTATGGAGTTCCGTGGGATCTGGTAAGTGCAATGGGATGGATCATACTTCTGCCTATCATTATTTTTGTTGCAGTCTTTGAAAAGCAGATCATGGATGGTATAATGGCAGGAGGAGTAAAAGCCTGATTATCTGAATGCTAAGAATATTGGAGGAAAACATTATGTATCAGTCATTTAAAGGTGGACTTGGTGGAATTGCTCTGTCAAAACATGGAAGAAGCCGTGCAATCAATGCAGAGAATCCACACGGAGAAAAAGGTAAAGGCGGAATGGCAGCGAGCCATCTGGGACCGTCCAGAAAAGGAAGTCCCTGCCTGAGAGATATTGAGCCGGGTGCAACTGTAACTCTTGCAGAGATGGAAGGTCCGGGAGAAATCAATCATATTTGGATTACCGTGGATAACAAGACAACAGATGCAGATTGTTTTGTATTGAGAGATCTGGTCATCCGTATGTACTGGGATGATGAGGAAACACCATCTGTGGAAAGTCCTCTCGGAGATTTCTTTTGCTGTGGTTTTGGAAGAGAGTGTATTGTAAATTCTGTCCCAATGGCAGTGGTGCCAAGCAGAGGATTTAACTGTTACTTCCCGATGCCGTTTAAGAAAAAAGCAAAAATTACTCTGGAAAATCAGCATGCAAATAAAATTCCGGCATTTTTCTATCAGGTAGATTACTGTCTGTATGATGAGCTTCCGGATGATATTACTTATTTCCATGCACAGTGGAGGCGAGAGCGACTGACAGAGAAGCAGAAAGATTATACAATTCTTGACGGAGTAAAAGGAAAAGGTCATTATGTAGGAACTTATATTGCACTTACCACACTGGAACGTTACTGGTGGGGCGAAGGTGAAATGAAATTCTATATTGACGGTGATGATGAATATCCCACAATCTGCGGAACCGGAACAGAAGATTATTTTGGAGGCTCCTGGAGTTTTGCAAAGCAGGTGGACGGAAAGACTGTGGAACAAAATTATAATACACCATATCTGGGCTACCCATACTATTCTGCTCATGATGAGCTGATCCATAATTTCTATCATAATGATGACTGTCCGCCGATGAGAGGTTTCTATCGCTGGCATATTCAGGATCCGATTTGTTTTGATGAGGATCTGCGTGTGACCATTCAGCAGATTGGAGTAGGTTACAGAGGATTATTTGAACGTCAGGATGATGTGGCAAGCGTGGCTTACTGGTATCAGACACACCCACATGCACCGTTTGCACCATTGATGTCAAAAGAGGACAGATGGCCAAGATAAAAAACAGAGGTGAAATGCTTGAAAAAAAGTGTTGTAATTTTCATAACTGCAGTATGTTTGCTTATTACAGGATGTGGAGATACGGGGAGCTTATCTAAGCTCCCCTCATCGTCGTTTCATGAAGACAAACAAAAGCTGACAATCATGCATATTGATGCAGATAATAAAAGATTTCAGGATTTTATCGAGGAAACAGAAAAAAAACTTGATATGGAAATCACTGTGGAAAAATGTCCGTCCAATGCGGATAATCGGCAGGCAAAAATATCCACGATCCTGGCTTCGGGGGACAAAAATATTGATTTGATTTCCGTGAATGATGAGATGATTTCTGAGTTTAAGCATAAGGGATATCTGGAACCACTGGAAAAAAACGTTATGACAGAAGAAGTAAGAGACAGCTTTCCGCAGAAGTATCTGGAAAGCATTTGTGAAGAGAATGGACATATATATTCTGTCCCTTTTCAGATGGATATTATGATGTTCTGGGTAAATCAGGAGTTGCTGAAACAGGCAGGACTCGATGAGATAAAGAATACCGGTGATTTTGATATTCTGCAGAAGAGTTTGAAAAATCCGGATCAGTACGCTTATGGAGATGCATGGGAAAATACACATGTTTATAACAGTCTTTCGCAATTTGTGAATTTCTGGGGTGGCGATTATTTCGACTGGACTGATCCGAAAACCAAAGATGCAGCCAGATATATGAAAAGTATGCTGGATGAGAAAAATACATCGCCTGCACAGTTTGTAGATCAGTATGAGCAGATGGAAGAGAAATTTATCAGGGGAAAATATGGATGTGTTTTTATGTATACGAGTGCTCTGGGTACATTTCTTGATGCTGATGTATATGGGAAAAATAAAATACATATGGCACCGCTTCCCGTGTTTCATAAGAAAAAAGCCACTAATATTGCAACCTGGCAGTATGTTTTGAACAATGCTTCACAAAATAAAGATGCAGCTGTCAGATTTCTTCAGTATGCAGCCGGTTATGAAGGCAGTACTGAATATGCAAAAATAATGAAAAGTTATCCTGCCAGAGTGGATGTGATCGAAAATGAGGATATTGATCTGGAAGGAATAGATATGATACGGAAATATCTCCGGGAATATACATTGAATGCACGTCCGTTATGTGAAAATTCCATGGGTGCTGTCTCAGATATGGGAAAACTGTTTCAGGGATATGTTCTTGGGCAATGTGAAGAGGACAGTTTCTTTGAGCAGGCACAAAATTGTATAAATACTTACTATTAAAAAGGCATCTTCGGATGTCCTTTTTAGTTGCGGATTTTTGATGCCGGATTTATAATAACAATAACAATGACAACAGGAGGCAGCTTCATGCAGAATCAACAACCATCAACTTTAAAGGAAATACGTGTCCATGGCACGCAGGACTTTCCCTGTGCATTTTACCAGACAGGAACAAGGATAAAAGGGAATATGGTGAAACACCACTGGCATGAAGAAGTAGAACTGCTTTATTTCTCGGGTGGAGAGTTCTGTCTGGAAGTAAATATGGAACGTTTCAACATTTCAGAGGAATGTTTTTATTTTATTAATCCCGGGGAACTTCACAGCATTTCTGTTGAAAAAAACGGCGGCTGTGTGGAAAATGCGGTGGTTTTTCATATGGATATGCTAAGCTCTGCATATGCTTTGGATCAGATTCAGACGAATCTGATCCAGCCGGTACAAAATGGCAGTATCCAGTTTCCGAGATGTCTGCGAAAGAATGAACCGGCATTTGAACCGGTAAGAAAATCTTATGAAGAAATCCGTAATGTATTTGGCGGAGATTCTTTTAGGGAGAATTATTATGACGGCGAGGCGGTTACGGATGATATCACCCGACAGTTGTTTATCAAATCAGCGCTGCTTCGGATTCTGGCAGTTCTGTCTGCGAATAATCTGTTTGAGGTAACGGAGAAGAATCATGACCACAGGATTGAGACGATCAAGACAACACTGACTTACATACAGGAGAATTACAAAGAGAAAATTTATATACGTGATCTGGCAGGACTAATCGGGATGAATGAGCAGTATTTCTGCAGATTTTTCAAGAAGGTGATTGGGCGTTCGCCTATGGAATATGTGAATGAGTACAGGATAAAAAAAGCTATTCATTATCTGAAGGAGTCTGACCTTACAGTTACGGAAATCTGTCTGGAATGCGGATATAATAATCTGGGAAATTTCCTGAGAGAGTTCAGGAAATATACGTCAACAACACCACTGCAGTACCGCAGACATTCATTAAAAGAAACACAGTAAATAAGAATATCGGTAATATAAAAAAGTCAAAATTTTGTATTTTTTTATCAAAAAAAGATAAGACAGAAGCCTTGGATTCTGATATAATTGCCGTAAATGAAAAAGAGACCTTAGGCGCTAAAGGTAAGAGGTATAATACTGGGAACAAAGCAGACAATAGCGCCGGTTAATAAAAAACACAGGAGGATTTTTACAATGGTAAAGAAATGGTGGAATGAAAAGGTTGCTTATCAGATTTACCCGAAGAGTTTTTATGATACCAATGGAGATGGAATTGGAGATCTGAGAGGTGTTATTGAGAAGCTTGACTATTTGAAAGATCTGGGAGTTGATATTATCTGGCTTTCCCCCTGCTACCGCTCTCCGTTAGCTGATCAGGGATATGATATTTCAGATTATTATGATATTGATCCTCGCTTCGGAACCATGGCAGATATGGATGAACTGATTGCTGAGGCTAAGAAGAGAGATATGTACATTCTGATGGATCTTGTTGTAAACCATTGTTCTGATGAACATGAATGGTTTAAAAAAGCATGTGAGGATCCGGATGGTAAATATGGTAATTTCTTCTATCTGCGTGACAAGAAAGAAGGAGAACTTCCAACTAACTGGCGTTCTTATTTCGGCGGACCTGTATGGGAAGATCTTCCCGGAACAAATAAACAGTATCTGCATGTTTTCCATAAGAAACAGCCCGATCTGAACTGGGAGAACCCGGAAGTAAGGGAAGAAGTTTATAAGAATATCAACTGGTGGCTGGATAAAGGTCTTGGTGGATTCCGTATTGATGCGATTATCAATATCAAGAAAGCACTTCCGATGCATGACTATGAGCCGGATCGTGAAGACGGTCTTTGCAGTATCAGGAAGATGCTGAAAGAAGCAAAGGGAATCGGTGACTTCCTTGGCGAGATGAGAGACCGCACCTTTAAGAAATACGATGCATTCTCTGTCGGTGAAGTTTTCGATGAGAAGGATGAAGAGATTCCGGATTTCATCGGCGATAATGGATATTTCTCCAGTATGTTTGACTTCGAAGAGACTATCTGGGGGGCATCTGACAAGGGATGGTATGACTGCAAACAGATTACTCCGGATGCCTACAAGAAATGTTGCTTTACAACACAGAGAAAAATTGGCGATATCGGATTTGTTTCCAATATTATTGAAAATCATGACGAGCCTCGTGGTGTCAGCAGATATATCCCGGAAGGTGACTGCTGTGACGCAAGTAAGAAAATGCTTGGCGGTCTGAACTTTATGCTTCGCGGACTTCCTTTTATCTATCAGGGCCAGGAACTTGGTATGGAGAATGTGAAGTTTGAATCTATTGATCAGGTAGATGATATTTCCAGTCTGGATGAGTATAAGGTAGCTCTGGACGCAGGATGTACACCTGAGGAAGCACTGAAAGCTGTTTCCAGATTCAGCCGCGATAATGCCAGAACACCGATGCAGTGGACAGATGGTGAGAATGCAGGATTTACGACAGGTAAACCATGGCTGAAGGTCAATGCGAATTATACAAAGATCAATGCAGAGAGCCAGATGAATGATCCGGAATCTGTGAGAAGTTTCTATAAGAAACTTATCGCACTGCGTAAGAATCCGGAATACAAAGAGACTGTTGTTTACGGAGAACTGGAACCTGTATGGGAAGATGTACATAATCTGATGGCATACTATCGTAAAGGGGATAAGACTCTTCTTGTAGTTGGTAATTACCAGAAAGAGCCACAAACCATTGAACTTGCAGGAGAGTGCAGGAAGGTTCTGATCAATAACTATGACAATGTAGCTATGGATGGAAATAAGATTGAACTGCAGGGTTATCAGTTCCTTGTTATTGAGATGTAACAGAAAAAAAGGTTACTGAGAACGGAGTGAACAGTAACGAAAAAAGAACGGAAATCCAGGTATGATATGTACCTGGATTTCCGTTCTTTTTGTATCTATGAATTATAGCAATCTTCTCATAGCAATCCTCGTAAATAATGCATATTGCTTCCGGCTCATCAGAGCGTGAAATCCCGCGACAGATATCCCTGAGTGCCTTATAAAGCTGAATCGTCATCGGAGGAATCATCTTCAGGGGGATTCAGAAGCTTTACGCTGTCACGTACTACAAGTCTGACCGGAAGAGAAAGGTTCGTTGTTTTTGGATTCCAGCCATCAATCATTTTGAACAGATATTCTGCGGCAATGGTTCCGCGCGAAAAGATATCCTGGTGAATAGTGGTAAGTGAAGGACATGAAAGCTGTGCATACAGATTGTCGTCAAATCCGGTGATGGAGAGATCTTCCGGAAAGCGGATTCCCCTTTCTTTGAGATATTTCATCAGGGTAACTGCGTAATAATCGGAACAGCACATAAAGGCAGTGAACTTGTGTGCGACTGCATAAATCTCCTCCATACTTCCCTGGCGTTCATATTTGGAAGGGCGGATCACGATCAGATTATCCAGATCAATATCCAGTCCGTATTCCTGAAGTGCCCGCTGATGCCCGGTGTATCGGATATAGTCTACACCTTCCATATTGTCGGCAAGAAATGCGATTTTTCTGTGACCGCAGTCAAGAAGATACTTTGTCATCAGGTATCCGCCCTCTTCATCGTCAAGACCGATATTAACGTATCTGGCAATATTCTTTGGAGTGTAACTGTCGATAAGGACAGCAGGTTTTTTGTACTTACTTCTGATTTTGAGATAATCGTCGTGGAGCATACCGATGAGAATCAGTCCTTCAGTGTTCCAGCCTACTATATTGCGCACAATTTCTTCAATATCTTCAGAAATATAAATCATCATATAATACCCCTGCTCACGAATAGCAGATTCCAGAGCTCCCAGCAGTTCGCCGTGAAATGGATCTGTGAAGATATTCTCGTATTTATCCTTTCGCCTTTTTAATACAATTCCGATGAGTCTGGAATGATTCTGTGCGAGATTTTTTGCATTCATATTTGGGACGTAATCATATTCGTCCAGAAGTTTCTGAACTTTCTCAGCAGTTTTCTGAGAAACTTCGCTGGTTTTTCCATTAATGACATTTGATACTGTGGTGGTACTGATTCCAAGCATCTCTGCCATTTCTTTAATTGTTATCATGTGAGATTCACCTCAATACAAAAATATATAAATATATTATCACATTGGGACATGAAAATGCAAGTGTTGCACAAAAAAGTTTGAATAAAATAAAAGAAAATTGTAACTGTTGCTCATAAGTCGTTTGGGAGAGAACGATAATAATTAAAAAATGCAAAATATAAGGCTGTCGTCAAAAAATATCTGACAACAGCCCTGCACGGAATATTATTTCTGGATTACGATTGCTTCGTAAGGTCTGAGAGTGATTTTATGGTTTACTTTTGCATCAATGTAATTGGAGATAAGAACTTTTCCGTTTGTAAATTCTTCAGGAAGCTCTACTTCACGTGTATTCTCGCTGAAATTGCAGTATACGATCAGTTTTTCATCGCCAAGTGTACGGATATAAGCGTAGATATCCTTGTCATCATCAAGGATCAGATCATAGGTACCGTATACGATCAGTTCACTTTCATGGCGGAGCTTGATCAGTTTCTGATAATATTTGAATACGGAATCTTCGCGGTTAATCTGATCTTTGGCATTGATCTTAGTGTAGTTCGGGTTTACCATAATCCAGGGGGTAGCTGTGGAGAAACCTGCGTAAGCACTGTCGTCCCACTGCATAGGGGTTCTTGCATTGTCACGTCCCTTATAACCGATTGCTGCCATCATGTCCTCTTCGGTCATCTTACCCTGTTCGGTTAATTCGTGGAAAGCATTGATACTTTCAAGGTCGCGGAAGTTGTCAAGAGTGTTAAACGGGCAGTTTGTCATACCCAGTTCCTCACCCTGATATACATAAGGTGTACCCTGCATCATATGGATACATGTTGCAAGCATTTTTGCAGAGATTTCTCTGTATTCGTCACTGTCATTGCCGAAACGGGAAACGCTTCTTGGCTGGTCATGATTTTCCCAGTAGAGACTGTTCCATGCAATATCCTGAAGACCTTTCTGCCAGCGTGTAAGGATTTTTTTCAGGTCGCGCAGATCCATTTTTCTGGTTGTCCATTTGCCGGCTTTTTCATCACTGTCAACATCCATATGCTCAAACTGGAATACCATGTTCAGCTCTTTTTCATCGCTTCTTGCATATTTCTTTGCCTCTTCCAGAGTAACACCTGAGCATTCGCCTACAGTAATCGTGTCAGCATTATTCAGTGCTTCCTGACGCATTTCCTGAAGGTATTCATGTACATGAGGACCGTTTGCGGATACATTGAAGGTTGCATAGCCGTTAATTCCAGGTTCTTTGTCAGGAAGCCCCGGCTCTTTGGAGATGAGACTGATAACGTCCATACGGAATCCGTCAACCCCCTTTTTCAGCCACCAGTTCATCATATCGAAAACATCCTGACGTACAGCTGGATTGTCCCAGTTCAGATCAGGCTGTTTCTTGGAGAACAGGTGCAGGAAATACATATCTGTTGTCTTGTCGTATTCCCATGCAGGACCGGAGAAGCAGGAACCCCAGTTGTTCGGAAGGCTTCCGTCTTCTTTTGCAGGACGCCAGATGTAGTAATCTCTGTAAGGATTGTCTGTGGATTTGCGGCTCTCGATGAACCATTTGTGTTCATCAGAGGTATGGTTTACAACCAGATCCATCATGATCTTGATGCCTTTTTCGTGAGCTGTGGCAAGCATACGGTCGAAGTCTTCCATGGTTCCGAATTCGTCCATAATCGCCTGATAATCACTGATATCGTATCCGTTGTCATCATTTGGTGATTTGTAAACAGGAGAGAGCCAGATTACGTCAACTCCAAGTTCTTTTAAATAGTCAAGTTTGCCGGTGATACCGTTAAGATCACCGATTCCGTCTCCGTTGCTGTCGCAGAAGCTGCGAGGATAGATCTGATATACGACGCTTTCTTTCCACCATCTTTTTTCCATTGTAAAGACCTCCTGATAATATTATATTCTGGTACATTTGATTTGAATGAGAATTATGTGAGCTGACTATAACAATCCTCTCAATACGCATTATTTACGAGGATTGCTGTAAATATCTTTTGCCCCTGATAATTTATAGCAATTCCATAAATTACTGCAAACAATCCAGCCCATCATAGTGTGAAGTCCTGCGTCAGATATCTTTGCCGTGCGTCAGCACGCCTGCAGGTATCCTCCTTGTCCTTCACACTCTGCTGAACTGTCTTGATTGCATTATTTTATGGAATTACTTTAGAATTTGTGTATAGTTGTATTGCATAAATATATAATAAATACTTTATGGAGAAAATGCTTTCGATATTTTGACAGATTTATGTATTATTTTGACTTTTTGACAAAATATAGAATTGCTGTAAGTAAATCCCATGCTTCAATTGCGAATATCCGATTGCCAATCCTGTAAGACACATCGTGAAGCGTATTGCTGAGAACGGAGGTTACTGTTCACACACCACTATTCCGCGAGGTGTTTTGGCATGGATATGCCAAAATCCCGAGACATACGAGCCAAAATTCCATTGCCGCAGGCAATCTGGAATGAATTTTGGCTACGTTACTGTGAACGGAGTGAACAGTAACGAATGAACAGTAACGATTTCGCAGTTTCGAAGTCTTGTATGTGATGGGTAAATATTGTACAATATAGGTATTGGTATTTATAATGAGATAGAAGAAACGGCAGAAAATAAATATAATGTATAAGTGAGGAAGAATGAGAAGGATACAGATTATTGTAAATAATGGAGCGGGTACAGGGCGGGCGCACAGGGTATGGAATGAGACACAGTGTCTGCTTCGGGGATACAAAATAAAATATGAAGCCCATATGACCAGATATGAAGGGCATGCCGCGAAACTGGCTGAGCAGATTTCCCGGGTGAAGGGTGAAGAGCCTGTCTATCTGCTGGTGGTTGGGGGAGACGGTACGATCAATGAAGTCCTGAATGGTATTACTGATTTTGATAAGGTACGTTTTGGCGTGATCCCCACTGGTTCAGGGAATGATTTTGGCAGAAATCTGAAACTGCCGAAAACACCGAAGGAGAGCCTGAGGGAAATCTGTGCCTGTATCAGAAAGGATCAGAGAGGTGAAGCACTTTACAGGATAGATCTGGGGCAGGTAAGCTGGGAAGGCTGTGAGAAGCCGCGGATTTTTGGAATCAGTTCCGGCCTGGGACTGGATGCACTTGTGTGTAAAAAAGCACTTCATTCCAGACTGAAACAGGTTTTAAACCGTTTCCATCTGGGTAAGCTTACATATCTTGCATTGACGGTGCAGTCTCTTTTTACCATGGAGACAGCTAATGCAAAGGTGGTGACAGAACATGGAGGCTATATTCTTCCGAAGATGATCTTTGCGGCAGCTATGAATCTGCCGGCAGAAGGCGGAGGGGTTCCTATGGCACCTCATGCATCGGTGCAGGACGGTCTGCTCTCGCTTGGCAGTGCATCCGGAATCGCCAAATGGCAGACTTTTTTCCTGCTTCCGTTTCTGGTTGCTGCAAAGCAGGAGCATATTAATGGTTTTACTATCAGAAATGAAAAAGGATTTCGCCTGATTCTGGATAAGCCAATGGTGCTCCATGCAGACGGAGAGTACTGTGCAGATGTGACGAGAGTGGAATTTCGGTGTCTGGAGAAGAAACTGTGGCTGCTGCATGAGCAGAAAGGGGATTAAAGTAAGACCTGAAACAATATAAAAAACAGAAAAACAGGAGTGTAAAGAAAAATGAGTTACGCAGATGATGTATTTATAAAAATGTGTCAGGATATCCTGGAAAACGGGACAAGTACGGAAGGAGAAAAAGTCCGCCCTGTGTGGGAGGATGGAACTCCGGCATATACGATCAAGAAATTCGGAGTGGTAAACAGATATGATCTGAGAAAGGAATTTCCGGCTATGACGCTCAGACGTACAGCGTTAAAGAGTGCCATGGATGAGATCCTCTGGATCTGGCAGAAGAAATCCAACAATATCCATGATCTTCACAGCCATATCTGGGACAGCTGGGCAGATGAGAGTGGTTCTATCGGTAAGGCATATGGGTATCAGCTTGGCGTGAAACATCAGTACAAAGAAGGAATGATGGATCAGGTAGACAGAGTGATCTATGATCTGAAAAATAATCCGTTTAGCCGAAGAATTATGACCAATATTTATGTGAATCAGGATCTCCATGAGATGAATCTGTATCCCTGTGCATATTCCATGACATTTAATGTGACACAGACACCGGGGAACGATAAGCTGACTCTGAATGCAATCCTCAATCAGCGTTCACAGGATATCCTTGCAGCGAATAACTGGAATGTATGTCAGTATGCACTTCTGCTTATGATGATGGCTCAGGTATGTGATATGGAAGCAGGGGAACTGCTTCATGTAGTGGCAGACTGCCATATCTATGACCGTCATATCCCGCTGATAAAGGAACTGATCCAGAGAAAACCATATCCTGCACCTGTTGTGAAACTGAATCCGGAAGTAAAAGATTTCTATCAGTTTACAACAGATGACCTGATTGTGGAGAATTATGAGACATGGCCGCAGATTAAGAATATTCCGATTGCCGTTTAATCAAACTGTGGAGCAATTATCTGGTTATGAGCAAGTAGCGAATGCGGATGATTTTATTCGCCTGACTTAAATTGACAATATAAAATCAAGAGAGGAAAATTCAAATGAATGTTATCGTAGCAGCAGATAAAAACTGGGGAATCGGCAAGAACAACCAGCTTCTGGTAAGTATTCCGGCAGATATGAAGATGTTTCGTGAGGAAACAAGTGGAAAAGTAGTAGTGATGGGAAGAAAAACTCTGGAAAGTTTTCCAAACGGACTTCCGCTTAAAAACAGGATCAATATTGTGATCACATCCAATAAAGAATATGAGGTAAAGGGTGCGATCATAGTACACAGTATTGAAGAAGCGCTGGAAGAGATAAAGAAATATCCGGCAGAAGATGTTTACTGTATAGGTGGTGACAGCATTTATGCGCAGATGCTTCCGTATTGTGATGTAGCTCATGTGACAAAGATTGACTTTGCATATGAAGCAGACAGTCATTTCCCAAATCTGGACGAAGATGATGAATGGGAAATTACGGGAGAGAGCGATGAGCAGACATACTTTGATCTGGAGTATCAGTTTGTGAAGTATGAGAGAAAGAAATAGAAGGAACAAAGCAGAGCCGGAAAAGCCAGTGATATAAAAGAAAAAATATCCCTCAGAATGTGTTTAAACTGATTCTGAGGGATATTTTTGTATAGTGAAAATCTACGTTACTGTTCATTACGTTCTCAGCGGGATAGCAGTGTATGAACAGCAACAATTCTTCTGATGTTGAAAGACGTTAACTGTCTGGCAGTCAGATGTTATTTATTCAATAACTTTCAGCCATCCTTCCGGAGCCTGGATACGTCCCATCTGGATACCTGTTAATGTGTCATAGAGTTTCTGGATAACCGGACCCATTTTCTCCATTCCGCTTGGGAAACAGATTTCTTTACCATGGTCAACAATCTTTCCGACAGGAGAGATAACTGCAGCAGTACCGCAGAGACCACATTCAGCGAAATCTTTCACTTCATCGAAGTATATTTCTCTTTCCTCAGCTTCTAATCCCAGGTATTCCTTGGCAACATAGATTAAGGAACGACGTGTGATAGAAGGAAGGATACTGTTGGACTTCGGTGTGACAACTTTGCCGTCTTTTGTAACGAAGATGAAGTTAGCACCGCCTGTTTCTTCTACTTTGGTACGTGTAGCTGCATCTAGATACATGTTCTCATCGAATCCGTTCTTGTGAGCATCTACGATTGCATGCAAGCTCATTGCATAGTTAAGACCTGCTTTGATATGGCCTGTTCCATGAGGTGCAGCGCGGTCGAAATCACTGACGCGGATTGTGATTGGTTTAGCACCGCCTTTGAAGTATGGTCCTACAGGTGTAGTGAATACGCGGAACATATACTCATCAGCAGGTTTTACACCGATAACCGGGTTAGTACCCATCATATATGGACGAACATATAAAGTTGCGCCTGAACCGTATGGTGGAACATATGCTGCGTTAGCTTTTACAGTCTGAACAATTGCATCAACAAAACGGTCTTCCGGGAATACAGGCATTTCAAGTCTCTTTGCTGAGTTTGCCATACGTTCTGCATTTAAGTCAGGACGGAAAGTAACGATATGTCCGTCTTCTGTAGTGTAAGCCTTCATTCCTTCGAAAACTGTCTGCGCATACTGGAAAACACCTGCACATTCGTTCAGTGTTACATTAGGATCTGTTGTCAGTTCTCCGGCATCCCATGCGCCGTCTTTGAATTTAGATACATAACGATAATCGGTCTGTACGTAACCGAAGCCTAAGCTGCTCCAGTCGATATTCTTTTTTTCCATAATGAATCTTTCCTCCGTTCACACATATTTACAGTATTTACAAGTGTGATTACTGTTTATCTCTTTACCATTGTAAAACTTTTGTCTGCTAAGTTCAATGGGAAATTTCCAATTTTAATGAAAAATTGAAAAATCGTGTTACTGTTCACATACAGTAACAAAAAATCCGCCAGTCTTGTTTTTTATAGAGGATTTCGCTATAATATGGAATAGAAAATGGAGGAAAATATGAGCGAGAATTTTGATGAATTAGGAGAACTTGGAGACAAAATAAAAAAGATCATAGACACAGCAGTTTCTACTAAAGATTACCGCCAGATGACCGAGGATATTAAGCAGACGGTGGGACAGACTGTTAACAGCGCAGTAAATTCTGCTGTAGATTCCGGAAGCGAGGCAATCAAAAATGGTCTGAATAATGTATTTGGAACCGGAAACAGTCAGTCCGGTGATTCCGGGGTATACCGCAATAAAACAAAAGAATTTGAAGAAAAGCGCAGGCGGGAACGTGAACAGGAGCAGGAACGTCAGAGAATTGAGAAGGAGAAAGCAAAAGAGAAGATGCTGACTCTTTATGAAAGGAACACCGGGGGAAGAATGAAAGGTATGATGATTGCTGTTTCAGGTGGAATCCTTGCCAGTGGAATGGGACTGGGAACTCTGGTCCTTAGCATCTTTGGAGCGGTGGGGCATATGAGTTCCCTTGTGACCGGTGGAACCTGTTTTATGGCAGTCGGAGCTTTGACAGGAGTGGGACTTCTCGCAGGCGGCATTAAAAAACTGGGTAAACTGGAACGTTTTCAAAAGTATATTGACACACTGGGAAATCACACATACTGTAATTTTGAACAATTGTCAGCAGCAGTAAATAAGCCGGTGAAATTCGTTAAAAAAGATATTAAAAAGATGATTGATGACAGATGGTTCCGTCAGGGACATATTGATGAGCAGGAAACTTGTCTGATCACCAGTAATGAGACTTATCTGCAATATACGCAGACGCAGAAGGCACTTGAGCAGAAGAAACAGGAAGAAGAAAAACATCAGGCTGAACAGGAGAGAAACAGAAAGAACACACCGCCTGAAGTGCAGGAAGTGCTGGATAAAGGAAATGAATTTCTGGATAAGATTCACAGGAGCAACGATGCGATTCCTGGAATGGAGATTTCTGCAAAAATATCCAGAATGGAACTGATTGTGGAGAAGATTTTTGAACGGGCGCAGAAGCATCCGGAGATTATTCCGGATCTGAAGAAACTGATGAATTATTATCTGCCCATGACAGTAAAGCTGCTGGATGCATATGAAGAAATGGATCAGCAGCCTGTGCAGGGAGAGAATATCCAGGCATCCAAAAAGGAGATAGAGGATACATTGGATACACTGAATCAGGCATTTGAAAAACTTCTGGATTCTGTCTTTCAGGATACTGCGTGGGATGTTTCAAGTGATATTTCAGTGCTTCATACGCTGCTTGCACAGGAAGGTCTGACAGATGATGACTTTGCAAAAATGAAAAAGAACTGAAAATAAAAAAGGATAAAAAGGAGCGGCAGAGGACATGGGAAACGAATTTAAAGATTTTGAAATGGAAACACCATCATTAACACTGGAGCCGGATCTTGGAGAGTTTGAAAAGAAAGAAGAAGTGCTCCCCAAAAAGCAGACACAGAAGGAAGAAGTGCCTGTACTGACACCGGAAGAACAGAAAATGGTAAATGATTTTGCTGCAAAGATTGATATTGAGAATACTAATCAGATTCTTCAGTATGGTGCAGGAACCCAGAAAAAAATGGCGGACTTTTCTGATACAGCTCTTGAGAATGTAAAGACACAGGATCTGGGTGAGATTGGAGAACTGATCAGTAATGTTGTGGGAGAACTGAAAGATTTCGATGTACAGGAGGAAGGAAAATTCTTTGGATTTTTCAGAAAGCAGACTTCTAAGATGGAAAATCTGAAAAACAAATATGACAAAGCACAAGCCAATGTGGAGAAGATCACAGATTCTCTTCAGCAACATCAGGTGCGCCTTATGAAAGATTCTGCTATGCTGGACAAGATGTATGAACAGAACCTGAATTATTTTAAAGAACTTACCATGTATATTCTTGCCGGAAAAAAGAAACTGGAAGAAACCAGAAACGGAAAGCTTGCAGAAATGAAAAATAAGGCAGCTCTGAGCGGGCTTCCCGAAGATGCGCAGGCAGCCAGAGACCTGGATGAGAAATGCAGCAGATTTGAAAAGAAACTGCATGATCTGGAACTTACCCGTACGATTGCCATGCAGACAGCGCCTCAGATCCGGCTGATCCAGAATAATGATACGGTAATGGTTGAGAAAATACAGACAACGATCGTAAACACAATTCCATTATGGAAAAGTCAGATGGTGCTTGCTCTGGGAATTGCTCACTCTGCAGAAGCGGCACAGGCACAGAGACAGGTAACAGATATTACCAATGAACTTCTCAGAAAGAATGCAGAGACACTTCATATGGCAACGGTTGAGACAGCGAAAGAATCAGAGCGTGGAATAGTTGACCTTGAAACACTGCAGAAGACAAATGCAGATTTGATCCAGACTCTGGATGATGTGATGCGGATCCAGATGGAAGGCCGTCAGAAGAGACAGGCAGCAGAGATGGAAATGCACCGCATGGAAGAAGAACTGAAGAGAAAACTTCTGGAAATCAGATAACTGTTCAGTAGTAATTTATGGAATTGCTATAAATGAGAGAAGAGGAAAATTATGTACAGAGATCATACAAAAGTGATTCAGATCGGAGACAGAAAGATTGGCGGCGGCAACCCGATTTTAATCCAGTCCATGACAAATACAAAAACTGAAGATGTAGAACAGACAGTAGCTCAGATCCTGGCACTGGAGCAGGCTGGCTGTGATATTATCCGTTGTGCAGTACCGACTATGGAAGCTGCAAAAGCACTGAAGGAAATCAAAAAACAGATCCATATACCACTTGTGGCAGATATCCATTTTGATTATCGTCTTGCTATTGCAGCCATGGAAAACGGTGCAGATAAGATCCGGATCAATCCCGGAAATATCGGCAGTACAGAGCGAATCAAAGCAGTGGTTGATGTGGCAAAGGAGCGAGGAATACCCATTCGTGTTGGTGTAAACAGTGGTTCTCTTGAGAAAGAACTTGTGGAGAAATATCATGGAGTCACTGCAGAGGGGCTGGTGGAGAGTGCGCTAGATAAAGTTCATATCATCGAAGACCTGGGATATGACAATCTGGTGATCAGCATCAAATCTTCGGATGTCCTTATGTGTGCAAAGGCTCATGAACTGATCGCGGAGAAGACGAATTATCCACTTCATGTAGGAATCACAGAAGCTGGAACTCTTTATTCCGGAAACATTAAATCTGCTATCGGACTGGGGATCATCCTGAATCAGGGAATCGGTGATACCATTCGTGTCTCTCTTACAGGAGCACCTTTAGAAGAGATTAAATCCGCAAAACGTATCCTGAAAACTCTGGGGCTTCGCAAAGGTGGCATAGAAGTTGTGTCATGTCCAACCTGTGGACGCACACAGATCGATCTGATCGGTCTTGCAAATAAGGTAGAAACCATGGTGCAGGATATCCCGCTTGATATTAAAGTAGCAGTTATGGGCTGTGTGGTAAACGGACCCGGAGAAGCAAAAGAGGCAGATATCGGAATTGCAGGCGGAGTTGGTGTGGGACTTCTGATCAAACATGGTGAAATCATAAAGAAAGTTCCGGAAGATCAGCTTTTGGATACGTTGCGGGAAGAACTTCTGAACTGGAAGTAACATTTGGAACGAAGACTTCCTGTCAGATCAACGAGGAGATTTTATTTTGGAAAAAGACTTTTTTGACGTATTTCCCAGCTTAAAAGTGAAGAAAGAACTGGAAGAACTGCTGGACATGGTTTTTGTGACCAGAGTGTCCTGCAATCCTTCCAGAACTCATATATGGGTGTATATAAAAAGTGAACGCTGGATTCATAAGAAGCATATCTTTGAACTGGAAGAACAGATAGAGAGACAGATTTTTGCAGGACTGAATGTAACAGTTACAGTTATTGAGAAATTCCGCCTTTCCGGTCAGTACAATCCTCAGAACTTTCTGGAAACTTACAGATCCAGCATGGAACTGGAACTGCGCAGCTACAATATGCTGGAATACAATATGTTCAGACAGGCGCAGATTTCTTTTCCCGGAGAAAATGATCTTCATATGATCCTTCCTGATTCTGTAATAGCCAGAGAAAAGAGCGGGATCCTGATCGAATATCTGCAGAAGGTTTTCTGCGAAAGATGTGGAATGGACTTAAAGGTGGAACTTGAGTTCAGGGAGACGCAGGAAAGTAAGTACCGTAAGAATGCAGCAGTGCAGATCGCTCAGGAAGTGGAAAATGTAATCCGTCATGCGAAATTAAACAGTAAGAATGAAGAGCCGGCTCAGTTTGAAGAAGCAGGAACAGCAGAGAAGAAAGCAGAGAAAAAGACTGATAAGGGACAGCAGGAAAAGAAGGACAAAAAAGCTGCATTTGCAGACCGCAAAGACAACAGGAAGGGAGATTTCCGGGGTGGATTCAGAAGGGACAGCAATCCGGATGTTATCTATGGAAGAGATTTCGAAGGAGAGCCTGTTACACTTGAGACGATTACCGGTGAGATGGGTGAGGTGATCGTCCGCGGACAGGTTATGGAGGTTGAAGCCAGAGAAATCCGTAATGAAAAAACAATTCTTATCTTCCCGATCACAGACTTTACGGACAGTATTGTTGTGAAGATGTTTTTGCGCAATGAACAGGTGCCGGAAGTGACAGAACATGTAAAGAAGGGGGCTTTTCTGAAGTTTCGCGGTGTGACAACAGTAGACCGTTTTGACAGTGAACTGACTATTGCATCTATAGCCGGGATTAAGAAAATTGCCAATTTTACAACTGCCAGAGTAGATACCAGCCCACAGAAAAGAGTAGAGCTTCACTGTCATACAAAGATGAGCGATATGGATGGGGTTACGGATGCCAAATCTCTGGTGAAACGTGCTTATGAGTGGGGACATCCTGCCATTGCCATTACAGACCATGGGGTTGTACAGGCGTTTCCGGAGGCAAATCACTGTTTCGATGCCTGGGGCGGATGTGTGCCGAAGGATTCTGATTTTAAGGTCCTTTATGGAATGGAAGGCTATCTGGTAGATGATTTAAAAGGTATGGTGATCAATGGAAAAGGTCAGAAGCTGAACGGTAGATTTGTGGTCTTTGATATTGAGACAACAGGTTTTTCTTCGCTGACCTGTCAGATCATAGAGATTGGCGCCGTACTGGTAGAAAATGGTGAGATTACGGACCGTTTTTCCACATTTGTAAATCCAAAGGTACCGATTCCTTTTCGCATTGAACAGCTGACCAGTATCAATGACAGTATGGTCATGGATGCCCCGACTATCGAAGAAGTGCTTCCGAAATTCCTTGAATTCAGCAAGGATGCGGTTATGGTTGCACACAATGCGGACTTTGATATGGGATTTATTATGAAAAACTGTGACAGACTGGGAATCGCACATGATTTTACTTATGTAGATACGGTCGGTATGGCCCGTTTCCTGCTTCCTGCATTGAACAGATTTAAGCTGGATACGGTAGCAAAAGCAGTTGGGGTTTCACTGGAAAATCATCACCGGGCAGTAGATGATGCCGCATGTACTGCAGAGATTTTTGTGAAGTTTGTAAAGATGCTGGAAGAGCGTGATATCCGGGATGTGGATATGCTGAATGAGCAGGGAGCTGTTTCTGTAAATACTATCAGGAAACTGCCGACCTACCATGTGATCATTTTTGCCAGAAATGAGACAGGGCGCATTAATCTGTATAAATTAGTGAGTCAGTCGCACCTGAAGTATTATCACAGACGTCCACGTGTTCCCAAAAGTGTGCTGGAGCAGTACAGAGACGGACTTCTGGTGGGAAGTGCCTGTGAAGCAGGGGAACTGTATCAGGCAATTCTGAGAAATGCACCGGATACTGAGATAGCCAGACTGGTAAATTTCTATGATTACCTGGAGATCCAGCCTGTTGGAAATAACAGATTTATGATAGCAGATGATAAGCATGATATGATCAGTTCCGAAGAAGACCTGAAGGAGATAAACAGGAAGATCGTTAAGCTTGGAGAGCAGTTTAAGAAACCGGTAGTTGCAACCTGTGATGTGCATTTCATGGATCCACAGGATGAGATTTACAGAAGGATCATTATGGCCGGAAACGGATTCTCAGATGCAGATGAGCAGGCACCGTTGTATTTACGTACCACAGAGGAAATGCTGGAAGAATTTGCCTATCTGGGAAGCGAGAAAGCAGAAGAAGTTGTCATTACAAATACAAATAAGATCGCAGATATGATTGAGAAGATATCACCTATTCATCCGGACAAATTCCCGCCGGTCATTGAGAATTCCGACCAGGATCTGAAGAATATCTGTTTTACAAAAGCGCATGAAATGTATGGAGATCCATTGCCGGAGATTGTGGAAAGCAGGCTTGACAGGGAACTGAATTCAATCATTTCCAATGGGTATGCCGTAATGTATATCATTGCACAGAAGCTTGTATGGAAGTCAAATGAAGATGGTTATCTGGTAGGTTCGCGAGGTTCTGTAGGATCTTCTCTGGCAGCTACAATGTCCGGTATCACAGAGGTAAATCCTCTGCCGCCGCATTATCTCTGTCCTAATCCGGACTGCAAATACAGTGATTTTGATTCACCGGAAGTAAAGCAGTATGCAGGTATGGCGGGATGTGATATGCCGGATAAGATCTGTCCGAAATGTGGAACCAGGATGAAAAAGGAAGGGTTTGACATTCCTTTTGAGACATTCCTTGGATTCAAGGGAGATAAGGAACCGGATATTGACCTTAACTTTTCAGGAGAGTATCAGGCTAATGCACACAGATATACAGAGGTTATTTTTGGTAAGGGGCAGACATTCAAGGCAGGGACTATCGGTACGCTTGCGGAGAAAACTGCATTTGGTTATGTGAAGAATTATTTTGAAGAGCGTGGTGTGCATAAACGTTACTGTGAGATCAACCGCATCGTACAGGGATGTACAGGCGTGCGGCGTACAACAGGACAGCATCCGGGAGGCATTATCGTACTTCCTGTAGGTGAGGAGATTGAGAAATTTACTCCTGTCCAGCACCCTGCGAATGATGTGAACAGTGACATTATCACCACACATTTTGATTACCATTCTATTGACGGAAACCTGCTGAAGCTTGATATACTTGGACACGATGATCCCACTATGATCCGAATGCTGGAGGATTTAACGGGAATCAGTGCAAGGGATGTTCCCCTGGATCAGAGGGATGTCATGTCATTGTTTGCAAGTACAAAGGCTTTGAAAATTGAACCGGAAGATATTGGCGGATGTAAGCTCGGATGTCTGGGAATCCCGGAATTTGGTACAGATTTCGCCATGCAGATGCTTATTGACACCAAGCCGAAATACTTCTCTGACCTGATCCGTATTGCAGGGCTTTCTCATGGTACGGATGTATGGCTGGGTAATGCCCAGGTGTTGATCCAGGAGGGTAAGGCAACCATTTCCACAGCTATCTGTACCCGAGACGATATTATGATCTACCTTATCGGAAAAGGAGTGGAAAGTGGCCTTGCGTTTACGATCATGGAGAGCGTCCGTAAGGGAAAAGGTCTTCGTGATGAGTGGATCGAGACCATGAAAGAGCATGGAGTTCCGGACTGGTATATCTGGTCCTGTAAGCTGATCAAGTATATGTTCCCGAAGGCTCATGCAGCAGCATACGTTATGATGGCGTACAGAATTGCGTGGTATAAGGTGTTTCAGCCACTGGCATACTATGCGGCATATTTCAGTATCCGCGCCACAGCGTTCTCCTATGAGATGATGTGTATGGGAAAGGAACGCCTGGAGTATTATATGGCAGAAATTCGCAAAAAAGGTGATTCAGCATCTAAAAAAGAACTGGATACCCTGAAGGATATGCGTATTGTACAGGAAATGTACGCACGTGGATTTGAATTTGTACCGATTGATCTTTATACTGCCAAGGCACAGAGATTTCAGATAGTGGATGGGAAACTGATGCCGTCACTTGCAACTATTGACGGACTGGGAGATAAGGCGGCAGATGCAGTGGTTGATGCTGCAAAACAGGGAAAATTCTTGTCAAAAGACGACTTCCGCGACAGAACAAAGGTCAGCAAAACGGTTATTGATCTGATGGATGATCTGAAATTATTCGGAGATATCCCGCAGTCGAACCAGATGTCATTATTTGACTTTACAGGATGAGCATAAATTCTGTGACCGCAAAGTGTGTTGCAGGGCATGGTGCAGACAGCAACATAAAATGCCCTGACATCATAATATATGATAACAGGAGATGGATATGAAGAAAGACGAACTTAGATATTTACAGAGACTTGCAGAAATTTATCCTACAATCGGAAAGGCATCTACGGAGATTATCAATCTTCAGTCAATCCTGAATCTGCCGAAGGGAACGGAACACTTTATGTCAGACCTTCATGGGGAGTATCAGGCGTTTTCACATGTGCTCAGAAATGGTTCCGGTGCAGTGAGGAAGAAGATTGATGATGTGTTTGGACATACATTAAGTAACAATGATAAGCGTTCTCTGGCAACTCTGATCTATTATCCGAAAGAGAAGATGGATCTTGTCAAAGATACGGAAGAAGATATGGAAAACTGGTATAAGATCACGCTCTACCGTCTTATTGAAATCTGTAAGACAACAGCCTCCAAATATACCAGGTCCAAAGTACGAAAAGCTCTTCCCACAGATTATGCCTATGTGATCGAAGAACTGATCACAGAGAAAGCGGAAGTTCTCGATAAAGAGGCATATTATGATTCCATTGTAAATACGATCATTGAGATCGGCAGTGCGGAGAATTTTATCATTGCGCTTGCAGAACTGATCCAGCGTCTGGTCGTGGATCATTTACATATTCTGGGGGATATTTATGACAGAGGTCCTGCTCCACATTTCATTATGGATCGCCTGATGCAGTATCACTCCCTGGATATTCAGTGGGGAAACCATGATGTTGTCTGGATGGGTGCGGCAGCAGGACAGAAAGCCTGTATTGCAACAGTGGTAAGAAACAGTATCCGTTACGGAAATCTGGATATTCTTGAGGATGGATACGGAATCAATATGCTTCCTCTGGCGACCTTTGTGATGGAGGCGTATAAGGATGATCCCTGCGAGATTTTTGCTAGGAAAGGTGCTTCCAATTATAATGTTCTTGAGGAAGAACTGGGCAAAAAAATGCACAAGGCTATTGCTGTGATCCAGTTTAAATTAGAAGGTAAACTGGTGCGCAGACATAAAGAATTCCAGATGGAAGACAGAGCACTTCTTCATCGGATCAATCCGGAAAAAGGGACGATCACACTGCCTGACGGAAAAGAATATCCGCTTCGCGACAATAATTTTCCGACTATTGACTGGAAACATCCATACGAACTTACAGCCGGAGAAAAAGAAGTTATGGACAAACTGTCCTCTGCATTCAGAAACTGTGAAAAACTGCAAAACCACATCCGCCTCCTACTTGACAAAGGCGGGCTTTATACAGTATATAACGGAAATCTTCTGTTTCATGGAAGCATTCCTCTGAATGAAGACGGAACATTCCGGGAAGTACAGATTTATGGAAAAAGCTACAAGGGAAAAGAACTGTACGATGTACTGGAAACCTATGTGCGCAGAGCATTCTATTCTGTAGGAAAAGAAGAACAGAAGAAGGGCAGAGATATTATGTGGTATATCTGGGCAGCTCCGAATTCACCATTGTTTGGCAAGAGCAAGATGAGTACTTTTGAAAGATATTTCATAGAGGATCCTTCTACACATGAAGAGAAGAAGAATGCTTATTACCGCCTCTGGGAGAATGAAGAAGTGGTAGATAATATGCTTCGTGAATTTGGTCTGGATCCGGAAAAAGGGCATATCATCAATGGCCATGTTCCGGTACACCAGAGTGAAGGAGAAAGTCCTATAAAATGTGATGGAAAGGTTATCGTGATTGACGGTGGTTTTTCCAAGCCATATCAGAAAGTAACGGGAATTGCCGGATATACGCTGATCTATAATTCCTATGGACTGAATCTTACTGCTCATGAACCGTTTACGTCCAAAGCAGATGCTGTGGCAAGAGAGACTGATATTGTATCGAACCGAGTGGCAGTCAGCTACATGTCCAGACGCCAGCTTGTGGGTGATACAGATACAGGTCATGCGCTGAAAGAGAGAATACAGGAATTGATCCAGCTGCTGGATGCATACAGAACAGGTATCATCAAGGAAAAGAAATAAGATTAAAACTCTTTACTTCTAAATTTTCATTCTATATAATGGGAGTGTTGTGTGATATAACTGTTTTTACAGCAATTTGGCAGGATAAGAACTGTTATAGTGAAGGAAAACGTTATGAAACGGGCTATAGTAATCTTTTTAAATGGATTATCGAAGAGGATTATGATAAAAGTTGCCTGAAGATGATGAACAAAAGGAGAATACGATAATGGGTGGAATTTTTGGAGTAGCATCAAAGTCCAGTTGCATTCTGGACCTTTTCTTCGGAATTGATTATCATTCCCATCTGGGAACACGCAGAGGCGGAATGGCAGTGTATGATAAGAAACGTGGTTTTGACCGCGTGATTCATAACATTGAAAATGCGCCGTTCAGGACCAAATTTGATGGTGACATTGGTGAGATGGAGGGAAATCTGGGAATCGGATGTATTTCAGATAATGAACCTCAGCCTCTTCTGGTGCGCTCTCATCTTGGCAACTTTGCAATTACCACAGTTGGAAAGATCAATAACATGGATGAACTGATTGCCAACTGTTTTAAAAACGGATGCACTCATTTTCTGGAAATGAGTGGAGGAAGCGTAAATCCCACAGAAATGGTAGCTGCACTGATCAATCAGAAAGACAACATGATTGAGGGAATCCGTTATGCGCAGGAAGTGATAGAAGGTTCCATGACCATGCTGATCCTGACACCAAAGGGGATTCTGGCAGCACGTGACCGTCTGGGAAGGACTCCACTGATTGTGGGAAAGAAAGAAGATGCCTGTTGTGTATCTTTTGAAAGCTTTGCATACCTGAATCTTGGATATGAAGACCTGAAAGAACTGGGCCCCGGAGAAATTGTTGCAGTGACTCCGGATGGTGTGGAAACCCTGCAGAAACCAGGGGAAGAGATGCGAATCTGTTCTTTCCTCTGGGTATATTACGGATATCCTACTTCGGCATACGAGGGTGTGAATGTAGAAGAAATGCGTTATCATTGCGGTGATATGCTGGCCAGGAGAGACAGGGGAGAAGTAAATCCCGATATTGTAGCCGGTGTTCCGGATTCCGGTATTGCCCATGCGATCGGATATGCGAACCAGTCCGGTGTGCCTTTTGCCCGTCCGTTTATCAAATATACACCAACCTGGCCAAGATCATTTATGCCTACACAGCAGAGCCAGAGAAATCTTATCGCAAGAATGAAGCTGATTCCTGTACATCGTCTGATCAAGGATAAGAGTCTTCTGATGATCGATGATTCTATTGTACGTGGAACACAGTTGAGAGAAACAACGGAATTTCTTTACAGAAATGGTGCGAAAGAAGTACATATCCGTCCTGCGTGTCCGCCTTTACTTTATGGATGCAAATATCTGAATTTCTCACGTTCTAAATCGGAGATGGATCTGATCACAAGACGTGTGATCGCCAAACGCGAGGGAGAGAATGTCAGTGATAAAGTCCTGGCAGACTATGCAGATCCAAATTCAACAAATTATAAAGAAATGCTGGAAGAAATCCGTAAGGAGCTGAATTTCACATCACTGAAATTCCACAGACTTGATGATCTGAAAGCTTCCATTGGAATTTCACCATGTAAACTCTGTACCTATTGCTGGGATGGAAAAGAATAAGTAACGAACAAGAAACAGAAGAGGAGATGCAGATTTGTCGGTAACAAACAACGGGAAACAGAAACGGAATAAAAAGAAAAAAAGACTTATAAAACTTCTGATAATTGTAATTATCCTGTTTATCCTGCTTATGCTGGCAGGCACTCTGCTGCTCCAACACAGAAAGAATGTGGACAGAGAGCAGAGAAAAGCAGAAGCGATCGCGGCACTGGAAAGAGTTCCCACTGTAACACCGACACCTGCAGCTACGCCCACACCTACCCCAACACCGATTCCTACGGCAACGCCAACACCGGTTCTGGAACGGGCTTATGTTTTTAACCCGGAGGATTATCTGGGAACCTGGCGCAGTAAGAACGGCAGGGTTAAGATCAAAATTAAGAAACTCAGTCAGAAGTCGGTTACCTTTACTTATTCACAGACAAACAAGAAAAAGACAGCCACCTGCAAGGCAAAAGTAAAGAAATCCGTCGCAGGAAATGCAACCAGATTCTCGTTTACAGACTCGCTGGGAAATGTAGCAAAGGGTTATCTTACCTTTGATAATGGTCGTCTTTATGTGAATATTAAGACAAAAACAAAAGCGGAGGGTGCAAAAGTCCATCCTTCTGTGGATACTGTTATGATAAAAGAATAAAAGATACAAAAAATATAAAAGGATTCAGTAACATAAACAGTTACAGGAATCCTTTTATATTAAAAAAAGTGATTTTACTTATTTATTCATCTCTTTTTTATCAGTGCGTCCTACCAGATAATCAACACTTATATCGTAATAATTTGCCAGTCTGATAAGCATTTCAACCGGGATATTGCGTGAACCTGTCTCATAGTGAGAGTAGGAACGCTGGCTGATGTGAAGAATTTCGCTGAGCTGTTTCTGTGACATGTCAGCATCTGTACGTAAATCCTGAATACGCTGAAATTTCATATAGTTCACCTCTCTGTTTTGTAGTGTACTCCCAAACATGATCTGTGAAAAGCCTTCGCAGATTATGTACTGAAAAAAGTATAAAACAGAACAAAATGAACGGTTGCAAAACAGAGCAAAATGGTCTATTATAAAAATAATCTTTTTTCAAATCTGATTTCTGAAATAATTTCCAATACAAGTTAAGTGATGTAACTATTCAGTCGTCCGCTGTTTGGCGAGACATACAAGCCAAAATTCCATTGCCGCAGGCAATCTGGAATGAATTTTGGCTACGTTACTGTGAACGGAGTGAACAGTAACGAATTGTTATATATTTTTTGGTGAGCATAAATATCGGGGGAGATTTATGCCGGAAGAAAGGAGTTTATATTTGTTTGCAAGTGTATTATCAGCTGCAATTTTTGGGGTGGAAGTATGCCCTGTGCAGGTAGAAGCTGATGTAAGTAACGGACTTCCTTCCTTTATCATGGTAGGATTTCCTTCTGCGCAGGTAAAGGAAGCGCAGGAACGGGTACGCACAGCACTCAAGAATAATGGTTATCAGTTTCCACCAAAGAGAATTACCGTCAATTTTGCTCCTGCAGACATGAAGAAAGAGGGCGCCGGTTTTGATGTACCGGTGGCAGCAGCAGTGTTGGCTGCTTTTGAGATGATCAGCCCTCAGGTTGTCAGCAGAGTTATGATGGCAGGGGAGATCGGTCTGGACGGAGAAATCCATGGGATATCCGGAATCCTGCCGATTGTGTTGTGTGCAAGAAGTTTGGGCAGTCGTTTTTGCGTAGTTCCCTATGAGAATCTGAAAGAAGGAAGACTGATCAGGGATGTGCCGGTAGCAGGAGTAAAAAATTTACGGGAACTGGTCGAGTGTCTTAAGAATCCAGAACCCTATCTGAAGAGGGAAATACACGAAGAAATTCCTTCTATTATAAATACAGATATGGGAATGGATTTTTCAGACATTGAAGGACAGGAAGGGGCAAAAAGAGCGGCGGAAATTGCAGTAAGCGGATTTCACAATCTTCTCCTTATCGGACCTCCGGGAACGGGCAAAACCATGCTTGCCAGAAGACTGCCGACGATCATGCCTGGGCTTGGCTTTGAAGAAAAGCTGGAGCTTACCAGAATTTACAGTATTGCAGGACTTCTTTCAAGAGAACATCCTCTGATCGATGAGCGACCATTTCGCAGCCCTCATCATACAAGTACTCCGCAGGCAATTGCAGGAGGCGGGCGTAATCCCAGACCCGGCGAAATCACTCTTGCGCATAAAGGTGTACTCTTTCTGGATGAAATGCCGGAATTTTCCAGAGCAAGTCTGGAACTTCTGCGACAGCCCATGGAGGATAAAGTGATCCAGATAGCCAGAGCAAGCGGAACTTACAACTTTCCGGCGGATTTTATGTTATGTGCAGCGATGAATCCCTGTCCCTGCGGTTATTATCCGGATTTAAACAGATGCACCTGTACAGCAGGTGAGATCATACATTATATGGGAAAAATCAGTCGCCCCCTTCTGGACAGAATTGATATCAGCACTGAGGTACCGCCGGTTTCTTTTTCACAGCTTCACTGTGGAAGAAAGGGAGAAAATTCCGCTGCTATCAGAAAAAGAGTGGAAAAAGTACAGAAGATCCAAGAAGAACGGTATAAAGATGAGAAAATAAATTTTAACGGGCAGCTGAAGAGCAGTCTGATCGATAAATTCTGCCCTCTTACAGACAGCGCATCCCGACTTCTGGCAAGAGCCTTTGAAAAAATCGCATTCAGTGCCAGATCCTATCATAGGATCCTGAAGGTAGCCAGAACAATTGCGGATATGGAAGGGGAAGAAATGATTGCCGGTCATCATATCGGAGAAGCACTTTCGTACAGGGCATTTGACAAAGATTCTGTCATAAAATAAAGGTCAGTGAGGTATTTTATATGGAAAGAACTGATGTGAAAAATAATCATACAGAAGAATACAGTACAGGTCAGATACGATGTATTGAGAAATCAGATCCGGAATATCCTCAGATAATGAAGCAGTATGCCTCCATGCCGGCAAAGCTTTATGTAAAAGGCAGACTTCCTGATCCTAAGAGAAGAACGGTGGCAGTGATCGGTGCCAGAATGTGCAGTCCTTATGGAAGGATGCAGGCATTCCGGTATGCGAAAGCGTTAAGTGTAGCTGGAGTCCAGATTATCAGCGGTATGGCACTTGGCATTGATTCAGAAGGACATAAAGGCGCACTGGAAGGAAAGATGCCTACATTTGCGGTGCTTGGAAGTGGTGTTGATGTATGCTATCCGAAATCTAACAGAAAACTCTATGAGAGGATCTTATGGGAAAATGGTGGGATCATCAGTGAATGTCCACTGGGTTCAGGACCTGTTTCCTGGCATTTCCCGGCGCGAAACCGGATCATCAGTGCTTTGTCAGACGCGGTTCTGGTAGTGGAAGCAAAAGAAAACAGCGGTTCGCTGATCACTGCGGGATTTGCACTGGAACAGGGAAAGATGGTCTATGCGATTCCGGGGGCAGTGACAGATGAACTCAGCAGAGGCTGCCATAAGCTGATCTACGACGGCGCAGGGATTGCATACTGTCCGGAAATTATGCTGGAAGAACTTGGAATTTCGATGGAAAAAGTAACACAAAACGGTGAAAAAAACAACTTGGGACTTGCAAGAGATTTGAATATGGTGTATAGTTGTCTCGATTTACGACCAAAAAATCCCGACTACATTGTGAGAAAAACAGGCTTTTCCCCGGCACAGGTAAGCAACTGTCTTGTGGAACTGACACTGCGGGGGCTCATAAGAGAGAGCGGGAGACATTATTATGTAAAAGACAGTTGACGATTTATGATTATTGTGCTTCACGTTTCTGCGGCGCAGGGCGATTTTCATATGTAACAATATCGCTGTCAGGCAATGTGCCCGTTCAGGGACACTGTGAAGAATAACAGATTACGACTAGGAGAGGTAGCATGGCGAAATATCTGGTGATAGTAGAATCACCTGCAAAAGTGAAAACAATAAAGAAATTTCTCGGTGCGAATTACGATGTGGAAGCTTCTAACGGACATGTCCGTGATTTCCCGAAGAGTCAGTTCGGAATTGATGTTGAGCATGATTTTGAACCCAAATATATAACGATCAGAGGAAAGGGAGAACTGCTTGCAAAGCTTCGCAAGGCTGCAAAGAAAGCAGATAAGATTTATCTTGCAACTGACCCTGACCGCGAGGGAGAGGCAATTTCCTGGCATCTGATGCAGGCATTAAAAGAAGATCCGAAGAAGATGCACAGGATTACCTTTAACGAGATTACCAAGACAGCAGTAAAATCATCAATCAAACAGGCCAGAGACCTGGATATGGATCTGGTAGATGCACAGCAGGCAAGACGTATGCTTGACCGTATGGTAGGTTATACCATCAGCCCGCTTCTCTGGGCAAAAGTCAAGAGAGGCTTAAGTGCGGGGCGCGTACAGTCTGTTGCGCTTCGTATCATCTGTGACAGAGAAGATGAGATCAATGCGTTTATTCCGGAAGAATACTGGAGCCTGGAGGGAGATTTTCAGGTGAAGGGTGAGAAGAAACCGCTGCAGGCGAAGTTTTATGGAACAGATAAAAAGATGGATATCCACAGCAAAGAGGAAATGGATAAACTTCTGGCCTCTCTGAAAGATAAAGAATATGAGATCAATGAAGTAAAGAAAGGCGAGAGGATCAAGAATGCACCGCTTCCCTTTACTACAAGTACCTTACAGCAGGAAGCAGCCAAGACCTTAAACTTTTCCACACAGAAGACAATGCGTCTGGCACAGCAGCTGTATGAAGGAATTGATATCAAAGGAAATGGAACGGTAGGTGTGATCTCTTATCTGCGTACAGATTCCACCCGAATCTCGGAGGAAGCAGATGCTGCTGCAAGAGAATATATCACTGCTCAGTACGGAGAGGATTATGTTTCAAAGTCTGAGAAAGCTGTGAAAAAGGGACAGAAGATCCAGGATGCTCACGAAGCGATCCGTCCTACAGACATCAGCCGTACACCGGCTGTACTGAAGGAATCTCTTTCAAGAGATCAGTTCAGACTGTATCAGCTTATCTGGAGACGTTTTGCGGCCAGCAGAATGGCTCCTGCAAAATACGAAACAACATCTGTAAAGATTGGTGCAGACCAGTATATTTTTACAGTCTCTGCCTCCAAGATCATATTTGACGGATTTATGTCTGTATACACAGATGAAGAGGACCAGAAAAAAGGAAATGTTCTGAATCAGAGTCTAGAAAGAGGAATGAAGCTTAGTCTTAAGGAACTGAAACCAGAACAGCATTTCACGCAGCCGCCTGCACATTATACAGAGGCATCTCTGGTCAAGACTATGGAAGAACTGGGGATCGGACGTCCAAGTACCTATGCGCCGACGATCACAACGATCATCAGCCGCCGTTATGTTGCAAAAGAACAGAAGAACCTGTATGTTACAGAGTTGGGGGAAGTTGTCAATAATATTATGAAACAGGCTTTCCCGAGTATTGTAGATGTAAACTTCACTGCGACTATGGAAGGGCTTCTGGACTGTGTGGCAGCAGGAACTGTAAAGTGGAAGACAGTAGTAAGCAACTTCTATCCGGATCTGAAGAAGGATGTAGATGCTGCAGAGGAAGAACTTGAAAAGGTTGATATTCAGGATGAAGTGACAGATGTGATCTGCGAAAACTGTGGCAGACATATGGTGATCAAATATGGTCCTCATGGACGATTCCTTGCATGTCCGGGATTTCCGGAATGCAAAAATACCAAACCATATTTTGAGAAGATCGGGGTGGCATGTCCGAAATGTGGAAAAGAGATTGTGCTAAAGAAAACCAAAAAAGGACGTAAGTACTACGGATGTGAGGATAATCCGGATTGTGATTTCATGTCCTGGCAGAAACCATCAGCAAAGAAATGCCCGAAATGTGGAAGCTATATGGTGGAAAAGGGGAATAAGCTTGTCTGCAGCCAGGAGACATGTGGATATGTAGAGGCAAAGGACGAGAAAGAATAATAACGGATTGTAAATGTTATAAATGGGACTGTTGCAGCAGTTGAAAATGAATTTCATTAATGCAACAGTTCCGTTTTTTGTCTTACAGTCAGTGACTTTCTGACTTTTTGTCTTCAATCCTTTGAATTTTTGATGATGATATTTATTGAATAATATTATAAAAGGAATCTATTTTCAGAAAAGCAAAAATAAATAAAAAAATAGTAAAATTTGTCTTGTAATTTGACTTTAAAACGTGTAAAATCAAAGTATCAGTAATGTTAATGACCATGTGTGTCTGAATCTTCCTTGCGAGCAAAAGAAAGTGACTGCTCATTTATGAAATAATGACAGAAAGATTTCGGATATGTACAGGGTGAAAGGAGGACAATATGAGTGTTCAGCTGCTGGATAGAACAAGAAAAATTAATAAACTTCTGCATAACAGCAGTTCCAGCAAAGTGGTATTTAATGACATCTGTCAGGTTCTGATGGAGACACTGAGTTCCAACATTCTGGTTCTCAGTAAAAAAGGAAAGGTTCTGGGTGTCAGTTTATGCCCGGGAGTAGAGGAGATCACTGAACTGATCGAGGACAAGGTTGGCGGATATGTAGATTCCCTGTTAAACGAGAGATTTCTGGGTGTCCTGTCAACAAAAGAGAATGTAAATCTTCAGACACTGGGATTTGAACATGTATCAAGCAGTTATCAGGGAATCATTAATCCGATAGATATTGCAGGGGAACGACTGGGTACTGTATTTATGTATCGTTATGAGAAACCATATGACATTGAAGATATTATTGTCAGTGAATATGGAACAACCGTTGTAGGGCTTGAGATGATGAGAGCGGTTCATGAAGAGAATGCTGAGGAGGACAGAAAGCAGCAGGTAGTGAAATCTGCGTTTAATACTTTATCTTTCTCCGAACTGGAGGCGATCATCCATATTTTTGATGAACTTGACGGAGATGAGGGAATCCTGGTTGCAAGTAAGATCGCAGACCGCGTGGGAATCACCAGATCTGTTATCGTAAACGCTTTGAGGAAGTTTGAAAGTGCCGGTGTGATCGAATCCAGATCTTCCGGTATGAAAGGAACCTACATTAAAGTGCTGAATGAAGTCATCTTTGATGAACTGGAAGAGATTAAAGCTCAGAGAAATAAGAAATCCTGATATAGAAGCTTCCATAAATAATGAATGCAAGAAGGCTGTCTGCTGTATGGTGGACGGTCTTTTTATTATGTTACAGGAACTATAGCAAGCCTCTTAATTGATGTATTTGAAGACAATTCAATTGAGTGCGAAAGACAAGGAAGATATGACAAAATTATTTGTAAATTAAGAAAACAAAAGAAAAAAAGAGAATATATAAGTAAAAAAGAGAATATAGATTATTTTATAATGATAAAAGCACTTGCGAAATCGACTCATTTTCAATAATATAAGGACAGTGATTAGCACTCGAAGTAAATGAGTGCTAGCAAAAATCGGCAGAATTAGACAGAGTGCCGAAACAGTTGCCGGATATTAAGAATAGCAGAGACGGTAACAGAGATTCCAGGTTGGAGAATAAAGGAGGATATAGATCATGACATTAGTACCTTTAGGTGACAGAGTTGTATTAAAACAGGTTGAAGCAGAAGAAACAACAAAATCCGGAATCGTTCTTCCGGGACAGGCACAGGAGAAACCACAGCAGGCAGAAGTTGTAGCTGTAGGACCTGGCGGAGTTGTTGACGGCAAAGAAGTAAAAATGGAAGTAGCTGTAGGTGATAAAGTTATCTACTCCAAATATTCAGGAACAGAAGTAAAGATGGATGGCACAGAATACATTATCGTAAAACAGAATGATATTCTTGCAATTGTTAAATAAGCAATATCAAAATAGAAAACATAAATGAAGATACTTATAAGATAATATTTACAGGATGTAACATGAAATACCGGCTAAGTATCAGAAAGAATTCATAGAGATCAAAATTTGAATCAGGAGGTCATATTATCATGGCAAAAGAAATTAAATTCGGCGCAGAAGCCAGAGCAGCTCTTGAAGCTGGTGTAAATAAATTAGCTGATACAGTAAGAGTAACATTAGGACCGAAAGGAAGAAACGTAGTTCTTGACAAACCATACGGTGCTCCGCTTATCACAAACGACGGTGTTACAATCGCAAAAGAAATTGAACTGGAAGACGGATTTGAAAACATGGGCGCACAGCTGATCAAAGAAGTTGCTTCCAAAACAAACGATGTAGCAGGTGATGGTACAACAACAGCTACTGTTCTTGCACAGGCTATGGTTCACGAAGGAATGAGAAACCTGGCAGCAGGCGCTAACCCGATCATCCTCAGAAAAGGAATGAAGAAAGCTACAGATGTAGCTGTAGAAGCAATCAAGAACATGAGCCAGACAATCAGCGGCAAGAAACAGATCGCAAACGTTGCATCTATTTCCGCAAGCGATGAGACTGTTGGACAGTTAGTAGCAGATGCTATGGAAAAAGTTTCCAAAGACGGCGTTATCACAGTAGAAGAATCCAAGACAATGCACACAGAACTTGACCTTGTAGAAGGTATGCAGTTCGATCGTGGATATGTATCCGCATATATGTCAACAGATATGGAAAAAATGGAAGCAAATCTGGAAGATCCATATATCCTGATCACAGACAAGAAGATCAGCAACATCCAGGAAATCCTTCCATTACTGGAGCAGATCGTAAAAGTTGGTGCGAAACTTCTTATCATTGCTGAAGATGTAGAGGGTGAAGCTCTTACAACTCTGATTGTAAACAAATTAAGAGGAACCTTCCAGGTAGTAGCTGTCAAAGCTCCGGGATATGGTGACAGAAGAAAAGAAATGCTTCAGGATATCGCAATCCTTACAGGCGGCCAGGTAATCTCCGAAGAAGTTGGTCTGGAACTGAAAGACGCAACTATGGAGCAGTTAGGACGTGCAAAATCTGTTAAAGTTGCAAAAGAGAACACAGTTATCGTTGACGGTATGGGTGACAAAGATGCAATCGCAAACCGTGTTGCTCAGATCCGTGGACAGATTGAAGAAACAAAATCGGAATTTGATAAAGAAAAATTACAGGAAAGACTTGCAAAACTGGCTGGCGGCGTAGCTGTTATCCGTGTTGGTGCTTCCACTGAGACAGAAATGAAAGAAGCTAAGCTTCGTCTGGAAGATGCTCTTGCAGCTACAAGAGCAGCAGTAGAAGAAGGTATCATCGCAGGTGGCGGATCTGCTTACATCCACGCATCCAAAGAAGTTGCAAAACTTGCAGCAACTCTGGAAGGTGACGAGAAGACAGGTGCAAACATCATCCTGAAAGCTCTGGAAGCTCCTCTGTTCCGTATTTCTGCAAATGCAGGACTTGAAGGTTCTGTAATCATCAACAAAGTAAGAGAATCTGAACCGGGAATCGGTTTCGATGCTCTGAATGAAAGATATGTAGATATGGTAAGCGAAGGTATCCTTGACCCTGCAAAGGTTACAAGAAGTGCTCTTCAGAATGCTACAAGTGTTGCATCTACATTACTTACAACAGAATCTGCTGTTGCAATTATCAAAGAAGACACACCTGCACCGGCTGCTAATCCTGGAATGGGAATGATGTAATTTTTAATAAACGATAAAATTATACCGCAGTATGCTCAGATAAAAATAGTATAGGTGGAATATGTGAAACGGAACCGTCGTCATAGACGATGGTTCCGTTTTGTGATATAATGCAGAAAAACAGCATGATGAATAAAATATAATTGTTAAATATGCTGTGCAAAAAAAGCTGTTTTCAACAGCTGAACAAATGAAAAGGAGACGAAACAATGGGCGACTTGTATTCAGAATTACTGGTAAAGAAAGATAAGACGGCTAAAGACAGCCTGCTCAAATACGGTCTGATCGTTTTGACAGTGCTGGCAGTATTTGCCGGACTTATCATCACACCGCTGGCACTGATCATTGCCGTAGCGCTTGGAATTGCATGCTATTTTGTAATCCCGAAAACAGATGTAGAATATGAATATCTGTTTATCAATGGCGATTTTGACATCGACATGATCATGTCAAAGACAAAAAGAAAGAAAGTAAAGAGCTTCAAATTATCAGAAGCAGATCTGGCAGCACCGCTGGATTCCCACAGAATGGACTATTACAACGGAAACCAGAACATGAAAGTACTGGACTTTTCATCAGGAAATCCGGAGCATAAACGCTTTGGTGTTATCACAAGACTGGACGGAAATTTATGCAAGATCATCCTGGAACCGGATGAGGCACTTGCACAGGCTATGAAAAATTCAGCACCGAGCAAAGTTTTTTTGGATTGACATAGAATCTGATTTTTGTTACACTTGTTGAAAATAAAAGGACCAGTTGCTGGTTCCTTTTTACATTACAATAGTAATTTAATTTCATATACGCAAGGGAGGAAATGCAATGGGTACTATCATTGGTGAAGGCATTACTTTTGATGACGTGCTGTTAGTTCCGGCATATTCAAAGGTAATTCCGAATCAGGTAGATGTCACAACTTACTTAACAAAGAAGGTTAAACTGAACATTCCTATGATGAGTGCAGGAATGGATACAGTAACCGAGCATCGCATGGCAATCGCTATGGCGAGACAGGGTGGTATTGGTATTATTCATAAGAATATGTCCATTGAAGCGCAGGCAGAAGAGGTAGACAAGGTAAAACGTTCTGAGAACGGTGTTATCACAGATCCTTTCTATTTATCTCCTGAACATACACTTAAAGACGCAGATGAGTTAATGGCAAAGTTCCGTATCTCCGGTGTGCCGATCACAGAGGGCAGAAAACTGGTCGGAATCATTACTAATCGTGATCTGAAGTTTGAGACAGATTTCAGCAAGAAGATCAAAGAGTGCATGACTTCTGAGGGACTGATCACAGCCAAAGAAGGAATTACACTGGAAGATGCCAAGAAGATTCTGGCAAAATCACGTAAAGAGAAATTACCTATTGTAGATGATGACTTTAACTTAAAAGGCTTAATTACTATTAAAGATATTGAGAAACAGATCAAATATCCTCTGGCTGCAAAGGATGAGCAGGGACGTCTTCTCTGCGGTGCTGCGGTAGGAATCACTGCTAATGTACTTGCACGTGTTGATGCACTTGTAAAGGCATCTGTAGACGTGATCGTAATTGATTCTGCACATGGACATTCAGAGAACATTCTGAAGGCTGTACGCGAGATCAAGGCAGCATATCCGGAACTGCAGGTAATCGCAGGTAACGTAGCAACAGGTGCTGCGACAAAGGCTCTGATCGAGGCCGGTGTAGATGCAGTTAAGGTTGGTATCGGACCTGGATCTATCTGTACCACACGAGTTGTTGCAGGTATCGGTGTTCCGCAGATCACTGCTGTTATGGACTGCTACGAAGCTGCAAAAGAATACGGAATCCCGATCATTGCAGACGGTGGTATCAAGTATTCCGGAGATGTCACAAAGGCAATCGCAGCCGGTGCGAATGTCTGCATGATGGGAAGCATGTTTGCAGGATGCGACGAGAGCCCGGGAACATTCGAACTGTATCAGGGCAGAAAATATAAAGTATACCGCGGTATGGGATCTATCGCAGCTATGGAGAACGGAAGTAAAGACCGTTACTTCCAGGAGAATGCGAAGAAACTTGTTCCGGAAGGCGTAGAAGGACGTGTTGCTTACAAAGGACATGTTGAGGATACTGTATTCCAGCTCATGGGCGGTCTCCGTTCCGGTATGGGATATTGTGGAGCAGAAACTATTGAGAAACTCAAAGAAACAGGCAGATTCATCAAGATTTCTGCAGCGTCTCTTAAGGAATCTCATCCACATGATATTCATATCACAAAAGAAGCTCCGAACTATAGCGTAGATGACAAATAATAAATTTCAGGTGTAATATATGCCCCGGCTGGCTGCTGATGGAAAGAAATAAGATTTCCAGGCATGCCGGCCGGGGTATTTTTTGCAGGGAGTAAAATCCCGTAAGAGAAGGTAAAAATGCAAAAGCATATAAACAAAAAGAAAAAAACAGATACCAGAACAGGGAAAACTGCAGTAAAAAAGAAAAACAGCAGGTCGAAAAAACGAAAGAGCAGCAGAGTAAGGCAGAGAAATCAGAGAATTCTTATGAGCCTTATGCTGCTCGTGATCATAGTTCTGAGTGGGTGGATCATAATAAATCGGGCCAGTGAAAATGGATGGAGTATTGGGGACTTTTTACATAATTCTGACACGATGGTTTCTGATGCGGAACAGTCAGGAACAGATAATGCGGATTCTTCAGGCGGACCGGAACAATGGCAGAAAGAAGGGGCGCCGTACATAGATGTGGAACTGCTGACACCGAATGAATATTCCAGACCGCAGATTCCTATTGAGAGTGTACAGTATATTGCCATTCATTATACTGCAAATCCGGGGGCAACAGCCATTGCAAACAGGAACTACTTCGAGAATCTGGCGACTACTCATGACACAAAGGTGAGCAGTCATTTTGTAGTGGGGCTGGATGGGGAAGTGGTGCAGTGTATTCCTACGTCAGAGATGTCCTATGCGACGAACTCACGTAATGTAGATACTTTGTCCATCGAGTGCTGTCATCCGGATGAGACGGGGAAATTTAATGAGGCAACTTATGATTCGGCAGTGAAGCTTTCTGCGTGGTTGTGCGTGCGGTTTGGGCTTACATCAGAGAACGTGATCCGGCATTATGATGTTACCGGAAAAAACTGTCCGAAATATTATGTGGAGAATCCGGATGCATGGATACAGATGAAATCGGATATTGCGGCGCAGATTGATGTTGATTATGGTTTGCAGGATGTTCAGTAAAACGAAAATTCAGCACAGTACAAAAAAATTTGCCTTGAAATCCACAAAGAAGTATTGTACTATAATAACAACGTGTGATTTTTTTTCACGACAGTGCCTGCATGACTGGCGGAAGTAGGATTACCTACAGGGAGTGCAGCGAGTATATGAGCCGACCGCCTGGGCAGCCTGGAAATTATTCAATGAATAAATAGGTTTCCCAGGCTTTTTTTAACCTTATTTTTAACGAAAAGGAGAAAAATTATGGAAATGTTATCACTGGAAAAAGAACTGAAAGAGAATTCCTATCCTGGCAGAGGAATTGTGATTGGACGTTCCGCAGACGGTAAGAAAGCAGTGACAGCTTATTTCATCATGGGCAGAAGCGAGAACAGCAGAAACAGAGTATTTGTAGAGGATGGTGAGGGAATCCGTACCCAGGCATTTGATCCGTCCAAACTTACAGATCCGAGTCTGATCATCTATGCACCTGTACGTGTACTGGGAAACAAAACAATCGTAACTAACGGAGATCAGACAGATACCATTTATGAGGGAATGGATCATCAGCTTACTTTTGAGCAGTCCTTAAGAAGCAGAGAATTCGAGCCGGACGGTCCGAACTATACACCTCGTATCTCCGGTGTTATGCACGTAGAGAACGGAAAATTCAACTATGCAATGTCAATTCTCAAGAGCAACAACGGAAATCCGGATGCATGTAACAGATACACATTTGCATACGAGAATGCCATTGCAGGAGAGGGACATTTCATCCATACTTATAAATGTGACGGAAATCCACTTCCAAGCTTTGAAGGCGAACCGAAACTGGTAGCAATTCCGGATGATATAGATGAGTTTGCAGAACTTCTCTGGAACAGCCTGAACGAAGATAACAAAGTATCTCTGTTTGTAAGATATATTGATATTGAGACAGGTAAGTACGAAAGCAAGATCATTAATAAGAATAAATAATAGTCACTTACTGAGTACAGATAGTGCTCATAGATTATTGTGAACATAAGACGATGCTTTCGCAGTAAGAAATTATTTACAGGAATTAATTTTAAAATACTTATTTGGTTCATACGGAGGATTTATATAATGAAAGAATTCGAATTAAAATATGGCTGTAACCCGAATCAGAAACCTGCAAAAATTTATATGGCAGACGGATCTGAGCTTCCGGTAAAGATCCTTTCCGGGAGACCGGGATATATCAATTTCCTGGATGCTTTTAATGGCTGGCAGCTGGTATCCAATCTGAAGAAAGCAACAGGACTTCCTGCAGCTACATCTTTTAAACATGTATCTCCTGCCGGTGCTGCTGTAGGACTTCCTCTTACAGAGACTCTGGCAAAGATCTACTGGGTAAATGATATGGACTGGAAGAATTTTTCGCCATTAGCATGCGCTTATGCAAGAGCTCGCGGTGCTGACAGAATGTCCTCTTTTGGTGATTTTATTTCTCTTTCTGATGTGTGTGATAAAGATACAGCACTTCTAATCAAGAGAGAGGTATCTGACGGTGTTATTGCACCTGGATACACAGAGGAAGCACTGGAGATCCTGAAGCAGAAGAAAAAAGGAAACTACAATGTGATCCAGATCGATGAGAACTTTGTACCGGCTCCGCTGGAACACAAAGAAGTATTTGGTGTAACTTTTGAGCAGGGCCGTCAGGAGCTTGAGATCGATGATGCAATGCTTTCCAATATTGTGACAGAGAATAAAGAGCTTACAGAGGAAGCAAAACGTGATATGAAGATTTCTCTGATCATCCTGAAATATACACAGTCCAACTCTGTATGTTTCGTAAAAGATGGACAGGCTATCGGTGTTGGTGCAGGACAGCAGTCACGTGTACATTGTACAAGACTTGCAGGACAGAAGGCAGACAACTGGTTCCTTCGCCAGTGCCCGAAAGTGCTGAATCTGCCATTTAAAGATACAATTTCACGTGCGGAACGTGACAATGCCATTGATGTTTATATCGGGGATGAATATATGGATGTACTTGCTGATGGTATGTGGGAGAAAACTTTCACAGAGAAACCGGAAGTATTTACAAAAGAAGAGAAACGTGCATGGCTGGATCAGATGACGGATGTTACACTGGGATCTGATGCATTCTTCCCATTCAGTGATAATATTGAGCGTGCTCATAAGAGTGGTGTGAAGTATATTGCGCAGCCGGGTGGATCTGTGCGTGATGATGCTGTGATCGAGACTTGCAATAAATATGGAATGGTGATGAGTTTTACTGGTATCAGATTGTTCCATCACTAAATCCAAGTGACGTGTGAAAAAAATAATGGTTTGGGGCGCGGTTTCGGAGCCTAAGAAAAACTAAGCGTCAGGGAATCTGCTAAAAACATGTAAAAAAATCTCAAACTCGCCGCAAATGCGGCTCAGACAGTGAGATTTTTTTACATAACGCAGATTTCCTGACGCTAATTTTTTCTAAGACTCCTGCAAATGCGCCCCAAACCATTATTTTTTTCACACTGAATATTGGCTATAGATGTTATTCGCAGATATGGAATTGCTATAGTTATGGAAAGTTAATAGAAGGGGATGAAAAAAGCATCAGCCTTAGCTGATGCTTTAAGAGCGATAGACGGGGCTCGAACCCGCGGTCTCGACCTTGGCAAGGTCGCGCGTTACCAACTACGCCACTATCGCATTTATGATGTCAGTTGAGTGATTACCTCAGCGACAAAATATATGATACTATATGCAGTGGAGTTTGTCAAATGTTTTTTTATTTATTTTGAAATTTTATATAATGGTTTTATTGAAAAATTATGACTCCCTGAAAAATGCTGAAATTGGCACTTTTCAGGGAACAATACTTACATATTAAGTTCTTTCATTAATTCTTCCTGAGAAATGAATTCGTGACAGTCAGGGTTGTTTTCGATTTCCTTTAACATTATTAAATCTGTTTCATCGGGTTCTACTTTTTCTATATCTGCGAATGTATCAGGCAGTTTAAAATGTTTTTGAATAATATGCCAGAATATATTAGCATCTTTATCACTCATAATTGATACAGCACCTATAATACGTTCTTTAACATCAGTCATAAAATCACACTCCTTTATAAATCTGTCCACGATTGCCAATCATTCTAATAAAAATAATATTGTCAATATTATTAAAAATTACACGATAATCGCCTATTCGTAGTCGATAACCGTCTTTGCCTTGCAATGCTTTAACATCTCCTTTTGGGAGAACTGATATTGCATTAAGAATCCGCTTTTGAGTAATAGTATCTTGTTTCTTTAAAAATTTAAGGGCTTGTTTTGAATATTTAATTTCCAGATTTCTCACTCCTTTACGAAAAAATATTTATATTTTATCTTATCTTTCGTAAGGCAGAATAGAATTCTGATAATTTTACTATAGCATATAGAAATCATAGAAGCAACATAGTTTATGAAGATTCCGTGAAGGATGGGGTGGAAAATGTTATTGTTCACACACCACTATCCCGCGAGGTGTTTTGGCATGAATATGCCAAAATCCCGAGACATACAAGCCAAAATTCCATTGCCGCAGGCAATCTGGAATGAATTTTGGCTACGTTACTGAGAACGGAGTGAACAGTAACTGGAAAATTGCAAATTGGGAGGGGGTGTGCTATGATAGGACAGACGGAGAGAGACTATAAAGGAGTTGAGGCTCAGTTTATGAAGAAAAAAATTTTAGTATTATTAGTTTGCAGTATGCTTACTTTACCAACAACAGTTTCTGCGGATATCCTGGATTATGAGGGGACAGTTAATGCTTATAAGGAGGATAATAAGATACCGCAGACATTTGAGATTGATGATGGAAGTGGAGAGAAGGTAACGGCAGTTGCCAAGTCGGATAAGGTTTCTGTTTCTGCAAAGGCAACTTATATACGCTCTATGCCGGGGAAAAACGGAAAGAAACTTGTAAGAGTGTATCTTGGTACCGGTGTAGAGAGAGTGGCCGTATGTGATAATGGCTGGAGTAAAGTGACTTATGAGAAAAAGAGCAAAAAGGGTACGGAAAAGATCAGTGGCTATGTGCCCACAAAACATATCAATGACAGTGATCAGGTTGCTCAGGCAAAGGGAACTTTTACAGCACTGAAGGACAGTGATATTCTGGATTATCCGGGAAAGAAGGATGGACAGGTAGTAGGTGAGGTCATTCAGGAGGATGAAGTGAAGCGCCTGGCTACAGTAAATGGCATCTGGAGTCAGATTTACTATAAAAAAGAGAATGGAAAAAGAGGCATTGGATATATTCCTACCAGTGTTCTGGAGAATACAGCAGCAGAGGAGAAAACAGAGGAGTCAAAGGTCGCTAAAGTAGACGGTGAAGAAGCAGGAACAATTCATAAAAGTGAAGGCAAAGGCGTTTTTGCAGAGGCTGTGGATGGTGTAACTGCTTCAAAAGGAGCGGCTGTCAGTGGTGTTCAGGTAGGAACTCCTATTGCTGTGTCTTCTGATGCAACACTGAAACCTCTTGGAACGTTTAAGATCACACATTACTGTCCATGTAGTATCTGCTGTGGCCCCTGGGCGAATGGGGTTACCTCCACAGGTGTGACGGCTACGACGAATCGTACGATTGCTGTAGATCCTACACAGATTCCATATGGTTCGAAAGTTGTGATCAATGGACAGGTTTATGTGGCTGAGGACTGTGGCGGTGCGATTAAACATAATTGTATTGATATTTATGTTGCCACTCATCAGGAAGGGGAAGATAAAGGCGTATATTATACAGACGTATATCTGCTTGAGTAAAAATTCTGAAGAATATTTTTGGATAAAATAGTAAAAATCCGGCAAAAACCAGAAAATGATAAAATCATTTCAGAAGTTTTGTCGGATTTTTTGAATTTGATTTTTAAGCGTTTTTTAATGCCTGTTCGATGTCAGCAATTATGTCTTCAACATTTTCAATACCAACGGAGAGACGGATCATTCCCGGTGATACGCCGGCTTCCACAAGCTGTTCATCGTTCATCTGGCGGTGAGTATGGCTTGCAGGATGCAGGATCATGGTCTTGGATGCTGCTACGTGCGTTGCGATGGTGGCAAGCTTTAAGCTGTCCATAAAGCGGACTGCAGCTTCTCGACCACCTGTCAGTTCAAAGGAGATAACACCGCAGGTTCTGCCTTCGTTCATGTATTTCTGAGCAAGTGCATAGTATTTGTCATCAGGAAGTCCGGCATAGTTTACGTGAGATACTTTCTCATGGGCATTCAGGAATTCGGCAATCTTCTGTGCATTATAGCAGTGACGTTCCACGCGGAGAGGAAGAGTTTCAAGTCCCAGGTTTAACAGGAAGCAGTTTGTAGGAGACGGGATAGAGCCCAGGTCACGCATTAACTGAGAGGTTGCCTTTGTGATATAAGCCTTCTTTCCAAACTGTTTAGTATAAATAACACCATGATAAGATTCATCCGGTTCAGTCAGTCCATGATATTTATGTCCATAGGCATCCCAGTCAAAGTTACCGCTGTCAACGATAGCTCCGCCAACCTGCACAGCATGTCCGTCCATATATTTGGTTGTGGAATGGGTGACGATATCAGCTCCCCATTCAAAAGGACGGCAGTTTACAGGTGTAGCGAAGGTGTTGTCTACAATAAGCGGAACTTCATGTTCGTGAGCAACCTTTGCGAATTTTTCAATATCAAGAATTACCAGGGCCGGGTTTGCGATGGTCTCTGCGAAAAGTACCTTTGTATTAGGACGGAAGGCAGCTGCAATTTCTTCAGGGCTAGCATCGGTGTCAACGAAAGTGCAGTCAATGCCAAGCTTTTTGAAGGTAACAGCCAGGAGGTTAAAGGTTCCTCCGTAAATAGTAGAAGCCGCCACAACATGATCACCTGCTTCGCAGATATTGAAGACTGCATAGAAGTTGGCAGCCTGTCCGGAAGAGGTAAGGATAGCGGCAACACCACCCTCCAGATCTGCAATTTTTGCTGCTACAGCATCATTTGTGGGGTTCTGCAGACGGGTATAGAAGTATCCTTCTGCCTTAAGATCGAAGAGCTGTCCCATTTCATCAGTAGTATCATATTTATAAGTGGTACTCTGATAAATCGGGAGTGCGCATGGTTCACCCTTAGACGGAGTGTAACCGGAATGGAGACATTTAGTCTCGACTTTAAAGTCACTCATGAGTTTAGTTCCTTTCTTATGTGAAATATTGCTTCAATAAAATATTGTATTAATATTGGGAAAATTGTGATGATATTGATACAAAATTTCATGATAGTCTTAGAGCGTGTTTGAAAAATCATTCCCACAAATTGTGACGCACATCTTGCGGAAAGCATTTTTCAAACATACTCTGGAAAAATTATACTGCTGAAAGTGAGAGAAGACAATATTAAAAAATGAAATAAAAAAATGCTCAGGCTTTTTCTAACCAGCTGTGAGCAAAAAAGAAAATAAAAAATGCTCAGGCTTTTTCTAACCAGCCGTGAGCAAAAAAAGAAAATAAAAAATGCCCAGGCTTTTTCTAACCAGCCGTGAGCAAAAAAGAAAATAAAAAATGCCCAGAGCCGGAATCGAACCAGCGACACGAGGATTTTCAGTCCTCTGCTCTACCAACTGAGCTATCTGGGCATTTGGTCTGTGAACTGTTGTGTATCACAGACCTTATCATAGCATATTGATTGTTTGAATGCAAGTAATTTTTATGATTTTTGCGAAAAAAGAGAAAATTATAACAAAAATTTATTTTATCTTGCCATAAGGTAGATTTTTTCCATATCTCTCATATTGAGCTGTTTAAAGACTCCAATGGTGCGAGTGTCCTCAAAACTGCATTTGAATGCAAGATCATGAATTTGCTGATCTGTGAGATCCAGACCCAGTTCATGTAAACTGGTGGGCATTTCTACAGACCGGAAGAAATTTTCCATTGCTTCAATTCCTGCAAGGGCTGTTTCTTTATAATCAGTTCCACATGGAATGTCAAATACATTGGTGGCAAACTGAGCAAAACGTTCAGGGTTCACCTCGTAGACGTATCGTGCCCAGCTTCCCCAGATAGCTGCCAGACCTGCTCCGTGAGTTACATTGTAGACACCTCCCAGTTCATGTTCAAGCTGGTGGCATGCCCAGTCACCACCACCTGTACCACATCCGGTCAGACCGTTGTGGGAAAGGCTTCCTGCCCACATAATTTCTGCCCTGGCGCTGTAATTGTCTGGTTCTTTCATAAGAATACGGGCATTGTAAATGACTGTCTGCATCAGAGCTTCGCTGATGCTGTCTGTAATCTCCATAGTTTCAATATTTACAAAATATCGCTCCATGGTGTGCATGAGGATATCTACACATCCGCTTTCTGTCTGATACTGTGGGAGTGTGTAGGTGAGACGTGGATTTAAGATGGCAAATTTCGGCCTGCAGTAATCTGTCTTTGCACATCCACGTTTTTCTTTTGTTTCTTCATTTGTGATAACACTGGAACTGCTCATTTCACTTCCGGAAGCTGCAATTGTAAGGATGACACCAATGGGCAGACAGCCGGTTGGAACAGCTTTTTTCAGACAGAAATCCCAGACATCATTGTTCGGATTGGCAACGCCATAGCCGATGGCTTTGGAAGAGTCAATAACACTTCCTCCTCCTACAGCAAGGATAAAGTCTACATGTTCTTTTTGGCATAATTCGATTCCCTCGCGGACTTTGGAAAGAAGTGGATTAGGAATGACACCACCCAGGGTGATGTATTCAAGACCTTCTTCTTTCAGATTAGAAGTGATCTCATCAATCAGTCCGGAACGGACAGCACTCTGACCTCCATAATGGATCAGAACTTTTTTTGCTCCATACTTCTTCAGCAGGGAACCTGCCTGAAGGTGGGTATCTTTGCCAAAGAGAACCTGTGTTGGTGTATAATATTCAAAATTTCTCATAATATGTAAACGACCTCCTATAGATTGAAAGGTTAACTGAATCAGGTAAGTCCTCTGCTTTAATTGTAAAATGTAATGAGCAGTAGGTGGGACTTCCTTTTTATATTAAAGCAAATAATGGAAAAATAGTCAAAAAATAATAAAAAAATTAAAATTTGAAAGTAATTTTTGCTGGTTCTCAGAAGACATTTTTGGAAAGATTCCAGTACAGATATCTATAATTTTCTGCACACAGAAAACGGAAAGACAGAAATTTATAGATTTTGGACAGAATATTTTATGGGCATTATGTGAATGGAATGCTATGATAAATACACTTGAATATACAAAGTGAATAAAAAAGGAGGAAACAAGAAATGAAAAAAAGAATGTACAAGATTATGGCACTTGCCATGACAGCAGCTATGGTGGTACCGATGGCAGCGCAGACAACTGCATTTGCAGCTGACGACAAAGAAATTACTTACTGGAATATCGCGGTAGAGAGCCCGGACAAAGATATTGTTACTGCAGCAGTAGACAAGTTTAACAAAGAAACAAAGTCAGGCTATACTGTAAATCAGGTAGCCATCCAGAACGATACATACAAGGAAAAACTTGTTATCGCGATGAGCTCCGGTGAGTGTCCTGATATGTACTCAAGCTGGTCCGGTGGTCCGATGTATGAATATATTGATTCCGGATTTGCTCAGCCGATTGATGATCTTCTTGATCAGTCCGATATTAAAGATAAACTTCTGGATGCAGCTATTGAACAGGGAAGCTACAACGGACATGTATATGCAATCCCATATCTGAATGTTTCTCTGGCAGGTATCTTCTACAACAAAGATATGTTTAAACAGTACGGACTTGAAGAACCGAAGACATTAGCTGATCTGGAAAATATCTGTGCAACATTAAAAGAAAACGGAATTACACCTTTTGCACTTGCTAATGCTTCCAAATGGACAGGTTCCATGTACTTCATGTCTCTGGCAGCACGTTATGGCGGACTGGAACCATTCCAGAATGCAGTTGCAGGAACCGGTAAATTCACAGATGACTGCTTCATCAAAGCAGGTGAGAAGATTCAGGAGTGGGTTAACAACGGATACTTCCCGGATGGCGTAAACTCCTTAAGCGAAGATGACGGACAGGCAAAACAGTTAATGTATCAGGAGACAGCAGGTATGCTTCTCTGTGGCTCATGGTATACAGGAACATTCCAGACTGACAGTGAGGAATTCTATCAGAAGATCGGCTGGTTCCCATTCCCTGCAATTGATGATTCCGATGCTGATCCTACAATCCAGATCGGTACTGTAGGTGATCAGTTCATTTCCTTCAACTGTGAAGGTGATAAACTTGCAGCAGCATTTGAATGTGCAACAGATCATTTATCTGATGAAGTTGCAGACATTACATACTCTAACAACAAGATTGTTCCTGTAAAAGATGCAGGAGACCACATCAAAGACCCTGTTGTAAAGGAAATTTTTGATGCAGCCCAGGAAGCATCTTCTATCCAGTTGTGGTATGACCAGTATCTGCCAACATCTGTTGCAACTGCACATCTTGATGGCTTACAGGAAGTATTTGGTCTGACAAAGACTCCTCAGGAAGCACAGGAAGAAATGCAGAAAGCAATGGACGAATATTTAAGTACCAAATCTGATTCCAGCGCAGCAGATGATACTGCAGAAGAAGCTACAGATGATGCAGCAGATGATGCTGAATAATCTTTAAAGGAAAGCAGGCATTCATTCTGACCTGAGTAAGGGTAGAAAAGAAGGGTTCTGCACATGCTGAAAGTGCAGAACCCTTTATCTTGAAAAACAATATGTGAGTACACAGAGCGTGCTTGAAAAATCATTTCAATGTCAAATCACATATCAGACAGCATGTCAGAAAATATATAAAAACCATCTCAGAAATATATCTCTAACATATTCCGAAAGCATTTTTCAAACATACTCTGGCATACGTTAGGTCAGATGATCAAATCTCAGAAAGTATTAAAAAGGAGGCACCAAAATGAATGAAAAAGGGATATCTCTGGTTCAGTTAAGACAGAGAAAAACACGTCAGACAGCAGCACTTTTTCTGGCACCTGTTATCATTTTATTAGTAGTATTTATCGCGTATCCGATTATTGATACATTTATTACAAGCGGATACCAGTGGAATGGTATTTCCGCAGACAAGAAGATGGTAGGACTTGCAAACTGGGCAAAACTGATCAAAGATACAAAATTCTGGATAGCATTTAAGAACAACGTTATTATCATGATCTTATCTATCATTATCCAGATTCCGTTAGGACTTGCAATGGCAACATTCCTTGACTTTGGCGGTAAGAAACTTACAATTTTCAAGGTTATCTGGTTTATTCCAATGCTTATGTCTTCTGTTGCAATTGGTTTCCTTTTCACATACGCACTTGCAACAAACGGAGGTATTGTCAGCACAATTTCCGGATGGTTTGGAGGGGGCAACATTGACCTTCTTGGTAATCCAAAATTAGCATTGATCACAGTTATTCTTATCATTGCATGGCAGTTTACACCATTCTACATGGTTTACTTTATGGCTGGTTATACAAACATCCCATATGATGTATTTGAAGCAGCAAGAATCGATGGTGCTACAAGAGGACAGTATTTCTGGAAGATTGCACTTCCACTTCTTATTCCGTCAATTAAGAGTGCAGCTATCCTTTCAATGGTTGGATCTCTGAAATACTTCGATCTGATCTATGTTATGACAGGTGGCGGTCCTGGTACTGCTACAGAGCTGATGGCAACCTATATGTACAAAGAATCATTCAAGAACTTTAACATGGGTTATGGCTCAGCCATTGCAGGAGGTATGTTTATCCTGATTACAATGGTATCTATGATTACTATGAAACTTATAAACGGAAAACAGGAGGATTAAGGGATGGACAGCTATAAGAAAAGTAGAAGAAAAAGCATCATAGCCTGGGTCATTGCTTTTGTTCTTGCTATCGGTGCAGCAATTGTATCATTTACACCTTTTATATTCATGGTGCTGAACTCATTCAAAGAGAAATTTGAGATGCTTACCAAGGGTGTATTCCAGCTTCCTGATCAACTGAACTGGTCCAATTACACTGAGGTACTTACAGGAGGGTTTGCAAATTACTTCAAGAACAGTGTGATCGTTCTTGCAATCTCCCTGATTCTGTTGCTGTTTATTTCAGCATGCGCTTCTTATCCTCTGGCAAGATTTAAGTTTAAAATGGCACAGCCGATTTATGCGATCATTGTAGCCTGTATGTCTATTCCTGTACATATTACATTGATCCCTGTATTCAAAATGGCAAAGTCAACAGGACTTTATGATACAATCTGGTCACTGGTCGGACCGTATGTCGCATTCGCAGTTCCGATTTCCGTATTTATCCTGACCAGCTTTATGAAAGAGATTCCGAGAGAAATCGAAGAATCTGCTGAAATTGACGGATGTGGAAAGATTCAGATGTTCTTCTCCATGATCCTGCCGCTTTCCAAACCCGGAATGGCGACACTGGCAATTTACAATGGTGTAAATATGTGGAATGAATTCTCATTTGTAAATACACTGACACAGTCTGCCCAGAATCGTACCCTGCCGTTGGCAATCTGGGAATTTCAGGGACAGTATTCTATGAATACACCAATGATCATGGCGGTTCTTACATTAACACTTTTACCAATGGTTATCATGTTTATTATTTTCCAGGATAAACTGGTAAAAGGTATGACTGCAGGTGCTGTAAAGGGTTGATTCTTTCTGCGAAATCTGTTGTATCCATTTACCATTGAACATGGTATGATATTGGGGAGGTAAAATCCCCCCCTGATCATGTGGGTATATGTGAAATTATGTGACAGATGAGGAAAGACAACATGAACAAATGGAAAACAAAATTCAGCTACTGGAAATTTGATAAAAAAATACTTTTACTTGTGACCGTCAGTATTCTTATTGTAACGCTGACGGTTGCTGGTGTTTCTCTGACTTTTTCTATAGCATCGATGAAAGAGCAGTCTGTAGAACTTCTGCAGATGCAGAATAATACAGTTGCGGAATCTTTTAAGGGATCAATGGATTCATATAAAGAAATCGTATTGGGTACGATCATGGATGATTCTGTGCAGAATTACTGCAGGCAGGTGCAGAAAAATGAGCTGAAGACAGCAGACATTGATGCAGTTTACAGCAAGCTGGAGAATCTGAATAATATGTATGAGAGTCTGAACTTTGCTGCCATTGTCAGTTCGGATTATAAGAGTTACTACTACAGAGGAAAGGGTTCTTTATCAGTTACGCAGTTTGAAGAAGTGTATCCCCAGGCATATGAGAGATGCAAATATGCGCAGAAAGGAACGCTGAAAGTTTCCTATAACAATGATTATTATAAAGGGAACAGATATACGCTGAGTCTGTATTATCCATTATATGATACCAGAAAAGTATCTGATGCAAGAGGGCTTCTGTGCATGAATTTCGATGATCCGGCAGTACAGAGGATGCTGGCCGTGGGAGATTCTTCAGCAGAAACAAGAGTAGTTGACACAGGTGGAATGATACTGCTTTCGAATGATAAAGAGGAGACAGGCCGTTACGTAAATTACATAGATGAGATGGAAAAAGGGATACAGATATTTACCAAGAATGGGAATATGTATGTATGCCAGAAGATTAAGAACTGGAATTATTATGTAGTCAGTTCGATTTCTTTTTATAAACTGATGGAATCAGGATTCCATATAATGGTTGTTGTGATTCTGGTTCTGATCATAGTGCTGATCATAGTAAGCATTATTATAAGAGCACTGGTCAGGAAAATGTATCAGCCCCTTAATAAGGTAGTATCTAAGATGGATTATGTTGCGACAGGTTCTCTGAGAACAAGGATCAATGTTGACAATATGGGCGAGGATTTTGCCAAGCTTGCAATTGGTTTTAACTCTATGATGGATGAAATCGAGGTGTTGATGGAACAGGTAAAACTGGAACAGCATCAGCTGGAGCAGATTCGTTTTAATGCCCTTCAGTCGCAGATTCAGCCGCATTTTCTTTATAATACACTGGAATGTATCCACTGGCAGGCGATTGCCGAAGGAAATAAAGAGATTTCCATAATGGTAAAGGCGCTGGCGAAATATTACAGGATCTGTCTCAGCAAAGGACATGACGTGATCACGATCAGAGAAGAAGTAGAGCATATCAGGAATTATATGATTATCCAGAACATGAGATACGACAACATTATCGGAAGTGAGATTGTTGTAGAATCTCAGGTGGAAGAAAGCCTGATACCGAAGCTGACCCTGCAGCCACTGGTAGAGAATTCCATTTATCATGGAATGAAAGTAAAAGAGGGAAAAACAGGTACACTTTATCTTACAGCATATAAAAATGAGGATGAAGTTATCATAAAGGTATCAGATACAGGCACAGGAATGAGTCAGGAACAGATAGATGAAATGAATAAACAGCTCTCCAGATACGAGGATTCCTTTGGATATGGAGTGCGAAACGTAAACAAGAGGATTGAACTTCTTTTTGGGGAGGGATATGGTCTTAATTACCAGAAGAATGATTCGGGTGGAGTAACTGTCGTGATCCATCTGCCATATCAGACAGAAATCAAAAAGAACACAGCGAGAGGCGAGTGGACGTGTGTATAGAGTACTGATTGTTGATGACGAAAAGATGATACGCATGGGGATGAAAAATGCAATAGACTGGAAGAAACTGGGAGTAGATGACGTATTTACTGCTGCGTCAGGAAACGAGGCTTTGAAGATTCTTAAAGAAGAAGGTCCTGAAATTATGGTTACAGATATCCAGATGACAGAAATGACAGGACTGGAACTGATTAAAGCGGCCAGAGAATCAGTACCTGAACTGCGTGTGATTGTGCTTACAGGCTTTGATAATTTTGAGTATGCAAGAGAGAGCCTGCGGCTTCAGGTGCAGGATTTCTTCCTGAAACCGATTGATGAAGATGATCTTTTCAATGCGATAGAAAAGCAGATAAAAGAACTGAAAGAGCAGGAAAACAAAGAGCAGAATCAGGCCAGAGTGTGGCGCTCTCAAGGCTCTGTAGTGCAGATGAGACTGGAGCAGTGCATGAGGAATTTGGTGCATACAAAAGCAGATAAAGAGATGCAGTTGTATATTCTCCAGAAAGATTTTCAGTTTGATATTAAGCAGAAAATGAGCCTGATTCTTCTGGAACAGGGAATGTATACAGAACAGCAGAATGACGGAAAATTCCGTGCAATGACTGTTAAAAATGTCTGCATGAGCATGGTGGATTCCCAAAACAGAGGAATCACATTTGTAGATGATGACGGTACGATTGCGATTGTCTGTTTTGAAAAAGATGATGACGACAGCGTTCTGGAACAGATTGAAGAATTGTCGGATGTGCTGAAGGATGAATTTGAATATAAACCAAAGATTACGGTTGGAAGTGCTGTGCAAGGATTTGAAAATCTGGCAATTTCCTACAATGATGCCAGATATCTTCTGGAACATGAAAAAAAGAATATTCAGGACATTATACAGACGATGGGGGCTCAGAACAAGAAGAAAATCTTCTGGGAAATCTATGCAGAACTGCGAAATATCATGATTTCCAATATAGGAACTCCAGATTATGTACTAAAGGCATTTAATACCTTTACTAAGGCAACAGAATCCTATAATCTTTCCCCTTCTGCTGTGCGCAGATGTTGTTTCGAGATTGCCTCCACTCTGATTTTTTCCTACATGGAAGTATCGTGTGAGGTGGAAGAAGGAAAGTTGGATGCACTCTCCAAGAGTCTGTCATCAGCAGGAAAAGAAGAGGCCTGTGAGATTACGAGAATGTTTATTGAGCAGCTCATTGAAAATGATGAAGAGGATGTACATTATACCATTTCCAATGCCAGACACTATATAGATGAGCATCTTGCAGAGGATATTTCGGTTTCCAGCATTGCGGAAAGCCTCTATATCACACCGAATTATTTCTCCAGATTATTTAAGCGGATTACAGGTGAAGGATGTAATGAATACATTGTCAGAAAGAGGATTGAGAAGGCGAAGAGCCTTCTGGAAACTACCAGCATCAAGACTGGAAAGATTGCTATGATGGTAGGATACAGAGATACGAATTATTTCTCACTGGCATTTAAGAAACATACAGGAAAATCTCCGACGAAATACAGAGAAGAAATGCAGAATACATAATGCAGGAGTAGCGGGCTGCGCTGAGGCTTTGTTAATACCTGCTGAATAATTATCAAATTATATAAACAGGAGGATCTGAAATGAAAGATCACAGAAAAGAAAGAGCAGAAGCAAGAAAAAAAGCAGAAAAACTGGTATCACAGATGACGCTTCTGGAGAAGGCTTCCCAGTTAAAATACGATGCTGCTCCCGTGAAAAGACTGGGTGTTCCGGCATACAATTACTGGAATGAAGCACTGCATGGAGTGGCCAGAGCAGGTGTGGCAACCATGTTCCCACAGGCAATTGCGATGGCTGCAGTATTTGACGATGAAGAGATGAAAAAAGTTGGCGATATCATTGCAACTGAGGGAAGAGCAAAATACAATGCATATTCTGCAAAAGAAGACAGAGATATTTACAAGGGTCTTACTTTCTGGTCCCCCAATGTAAACATTTTCAGAGATCCGAGATGGGGCAGAGGGCATGAAACCTATGGTGAGGATCCATATCTGACGTCCAGACTTGGCGTGAAATTCGTAGAAGGAATCCAGGGTGACGGACCTGTAATGAAAGCGGCAGCATGTGCAAAGCATTATGCAGTGCACAGCGGTCCGGAATCGCTCAGACATGAATTTGATGCACAGGCAAGCATGAAGGATATGTGGGAAACATATCTTCCGGCTTTTGAAGCGCTTGTAACAGAAGCGGATGTTGAGGCTGTAATGGGTGCTTATAACAGGACAAACGGAGAACCCTGCTGTGCACATAAATATCTTATGGAAGATGTCCTGAGAGGAAAATGGAAATTCGAAGGTCATTATACTTCTGACTGTTGGGCAATCCGTGACTTTCATGAACATCACATGGTAACTTCCACACCAAGACAGTCCGCTGCTATGGCATTAAATGCAGGATGTGACCTGAACTGTGGAAATACATATCTTCATATGATGGGAGCTTATCAGGACGGACTGGTAACAGAAGAGAAAATTACAGAATCCGCAGTAAGACTGCTGACAACCAGATATCTGCTGGGCTTGTTTGACGGAAGTGAATATGATAAGATACCGTATAGTGTGGTAGAGTGCAAAGAGCACATTGATGAAGCTCTTAAGATGGCAAGAAAGAGCTGCGTACTTCTGAAGAATGATGGAGTTCTTCCGATTGATAAAACAAAAGTAAATACTATTGGTGTCATCGGCCCGAATGCAGATAGCCGTGCAGCTCTTATTGGAAATTATCATGGAACATCTTCAGAATATATTACTGTTCTTGAAGGAATCCGTGAAGAAGCAGGTGACGATGTAAGGATCCTTTACTCTCAGGGATGTGATTTATATAAAGACAAAGTTGAAAATCTGGCATGGGATCAGGACAGAATTTCTGAGGCAGTAATTACAGCGGAAAACAGCGATGTAGTCATACTCTGCGTAGGTCTTAATGAGACTCTGGAGGGAGAAGAAGGAGATACCGGAAACAGTGATGCATCCGGGGACAAAGTTGATCTTCATCTTCCGAAAGTACAGGAAGAATTGATCGAGAAAGTAACAGCAGTAGGAAAACCTACCATCGTAGTTCTGATGGCAGGAAGTGCGATTGACCTGAATTATGCGCAGGATAACTGTAATGGAATCCTTCTTGCATGGTATCCGGGAGCAAGAGGCGGACGTGCAATAGCAGATCTTCTCTTCGGAAAAGAATCTCCATCAGGAAAACTTCCGATAACCTTCTATAAAGACCTGGAAGGAATGCCGGAATTTACAGATTACTCTATGAAGAACAGAACTTACCGTTATATGGAAAAAGAGGCACTTTATCCATTTGGATACGGACTTACATACAGTGATACCTGCGTAACAGAAGCAGAGGTTGTCGGTGAAGTATCAGCAGAGTCCGATATCATGTTAAAAGCAACTGTTAAGAACAATGGAACAGTAGATACAGATGAAGTTGTTCAGGTGTATATCAAAGACCTTGATTCTCCGCTTGCAGTTCGTAACTACAGTCTCTGCGGATTTAAGAGAGTATCTCTGAAAGCGGGAGAAGAGAAATCTGTAGAATTTACAATTTCTAATAAAGCAATGAATATAGTTGATGAAGATGGAAATCGTTACATCGCAGGAAAACATTTCCGTTTATTTGCAGGAGTATCCCAGCCGGATACAAGAAGTGCAGAACTGACAGGACATAAGCCTGCTGAGGTAGAAATTGCACTTTAACCGAACGGAGTAAGTATTCTGTTTCAATTGCGAAAAGTAACATAAAATAAAAACCATATTATATATGGACAGGAGGAACACAGACATGAAAAACAAAATTAAAAAAATATTACTTCTTGGAATGACAGCCATGTTTACTGCCGGTGCAGCAGGCACAGCAGTTATATCCTGTCCTGTATGGGCAGATGAAGCAGAACAAAACTCTGAGACTGCAGAAGAGCCAAAAGCAGAAGATGCAGCTGTGGAAGAAGAAATTGCTGATCAGACAGATGATAAAACAGAAAATACAGATTTAAAAACTGTAGAACATCCAAGAATGTCTGCCTATTCCATTCGCAGATTTTCCATTGTAAAGGACGGCGAAGAAGTATTTCAGATCAAACAGGAACCGGCAGATTATAAGATGGATTTCGACTACTGGGAAATTACCAATCCGTATGATGAGACTGCAACAGTAAACACAGAGAATATGTATGAAATGTTTGGAGTGCTGGCTGCTTTTGATCTCAGCAACGGCGTCGATGTAGCAAATACAGATACCGGACTGGATAATACAAAGACATATTTTACAGTAGATTTTGTAAATACAGTTAACGATGACACAGCAAAAGAAACGCAGGATGCAGATGCAACAGCAACAATTCTTATAGGAAATACAGATGAGAATGGTGACTATTATGCATGTGTAAAAGGATACGAAGAGGCTGTTTATCTGCTTTCAAAAGAGTCAGTGAACAGTCTTCTGGAACTGAAACCATTTAATTTGATTCTGAAGATTCCGGCATTGGTAAATATTGATACACTTGACAGTGTGGATATGAGCATTGGAAAGAAAACCTATACCATGAAGCTGGACGGCAGCGATTATAAATTCGGAAAGAAAACTGTAAAGAAAGAGAAATTTACTGAATTGTATCAGGCGCTTCAAAGTATAATGCTTGATTCGGAAGTCGAAGAAACAAAAGATACAGCAGATGAGGAAGAAGTGCTGACTGTAACATTCCACAGAAACACAGAAGAAGCTCCGGAAGTAACTCTGAAATATTTTGCATATGATGATACTTATGATAGTCTGGAAATCAATGGAACCGAGAGATTTCTTGTGAAAGCGGAAGATGTGGATGAACTGGTAAAACAGATAAAAAAAGCGTTTTGATGGAATCGAATCTGTTATTTGCTACAGAGCTCAGCAGAGAAACATAATATGTGGTATCCTAATTTATATCATAAAATATTTTGGTACACGGACAAATGTCTTTTGGTGATTGACATGATGGATAGAATTGGTTATAATCGGAATAATTACTGAGCGTATAACAAAGGAGGAGCACGAAGATGTATTCAATCGACGACGTAGCAAAGACAGACAAGGATATCGCAGATCTGATCGAGGCGGAGCTTGCACGCCAGAATTCCCATATTGAGCTGATCGCTTCAGAGAACTGGGTAAGTAAAGCAGTTATGGCAGCAATGGGAAGCCCTCTTACTAATAAATATGCGGAAGGATATCCGGGGAAGAGATTTTACGGCGGATGTTCCTGCGTGGATGAGGTGGAAGCTCTTGCAATCGAACGTGCGAAAGAATTATTCGGATGTGAATATGCAAATGTACAGCCGCACTCCGGAGCACAGGCAAACATGGCAGTCTTTTTTGCAATGCTGCAGCCGGGAGATACTGTAATGGGTATGAATCTGGATCATGGTGGACATCTGACACATGGAAGTCCTGCAAATATGTCCGGAACCTACTTTAAGCCGGTATATTATGGAGTCAATGATGACGGTGTGATCGATTATGAAGAAGTCAGAAGAATCGCCATTGAGAATAAACCAAAGCTGATCGTAGCAGGTGCAAGTGCCTATGCCAGAGTTATTGATTTTAAGAAATTCCGTGAGATCGCAGATGAAGTTGGGGCTTATCTGATGGTGGATATGGCGCATATCGCCGGTCTGGTAGCAGGAGGACAGCATCCAAGCCCGATTCCTTATGCAGACGTTGTGACTACAACCACACACAAAACTCTGCGTGGACCAAGAGGCGGCCTGATCTTAAGCAGCGCAGAGAATGCAAAGAAATTTAACTTTAATAAAGCAGTATTTCCGGGAATCCAGGGTGGTCCTCTGATGCATGTGATCGCTGCCAAGGCAGTATGTTTCAAAGAAGCGCTTCAGCCGGAATTTAAGGACTATGCAAAGATGATCGTTGAGAATGCGCAGGCACTTTGCAAAGGACTCCAGAAACGAGGAATTGATATCGTTTCCGGTGGTACAGACAATCATCTGATGCTTGTAGACCTCAGAAGTCTGGGCGTTACAGGCAAGCAGATGGAGAATCTTCTTGATGAAGTAAACATTACCTGCAATAAGAATGCAATTCCAAATGATCCCCAGTCTCCATTTGTTACAAGCGGTGTACGTCTCGGAACAGCAGCAGTTACTTCACGAGGCATGAAACCGGAAGATATGGACAAGATCGCAGAAGCAATTGCTATGACCTTAAAAGAAGAAGGCAGCCAGGAAAAGGCAAAGGCAATCGTCAAAGAACTTACAGACAAATATCCCCTGGTTGGATAAATAAATCATACAAAATAATGTAAAAAGCGAAATGCATGGTTCATGAGTGAACAGCACTTCGCTTTTATTTATTATGTCGCTGAATCGAGAAACTTATTTAACCAAATTATACCAAAATTATCCAAATAAAATCATGGATTTTTTTCAGAAAACGTAGTATAGTAACAATAGCTGATAATAAGTTACTGAGAACAGAGTGAACAGTAACGATGATATATCACAGTATATTGAAAACAATAACAGAGAGCAGGTGACAGAATTTGGAAAAAGTGATAATCATAGGTGCCGGACCTGCAGGAATTTCCGCTGCGCTTTATGCAGTTCGTGGAAATCTGGATCCCCTGGTGATCAATAATGGGATCGGTGCTTTGGAAAAAGCAGAGAAAATAGAAAACTATTACGGACTGGAACATCCGCTGTCCGGTCAGGAATTATATGATACAGGAATCGCTCAGGCGAAAGCACTGGGCGTACGAATATTGGATGCACAGGTTCTGGGAGTCGGCGGGTTTGATACTTTTGTGGTAAAAACTACAGAAGGTGAATTCGAGACTCAGAGTCTGATTCTTGCAACAGGAAGTAAGCGCGCTGCACCGAAGATCCCGGGTGTTAAAGAATTTGAGGGAAAAGGTGTCAGCTACTGTGCAATCTGCGATGCTTTCTTTTACAGAGGCAAGGATGTAGCAGTTCTTGGAAACGGTGATTTCGCCATGCATGAAGCAAAGGAATTGTCTAATACTGCTTCTACAGTAACCATTTATACAAACGGTGAAGAACCGGAATTTACACCTGAAGAAAATATCAGTGTAAACACAATGAAGATCCAGTCTGTAGAGGGCGATGATCTGGTATCCGGAATCCGTCTTGCACCTGATGTACAGGCACAGGAAATAAATGGGGAAGCAGGTCAGCAGGTAAATGATTTCTGTCCTGCAGACGGTGTATTTATTGCAATGGGAACTGCAGGCAGTACTGAGATTGCCCGTCAGATGGGAGCTGAACTTACGGAAAAAGGCAACATTAAAGTTAATGAAAATATGGAAACAACCATCCCGGGACTCTATGCGGCAGGTGACTGTACAGGTGGACTTCTTCAGGTGGCGAAAGCTGTATATGAGGGAGCACAGGCAGGTATTAATGCAGGGAAGTATGTAAGATCTTTAAAATAAAAGAATAAGCAAAGGAGATATGAATCATGGCAAAAGAGATTACAACAGCAAATTTTGAAACAGAAGTATTAAAATCTGAGAAACCGGTTCTTATAGATTTCTGGGCAACATGGTGTGGTCCATGTATGCGTCAGGGTCCGGTTGTGGAAGAACTGGCAGAAGAGGGATACGCAGTAGGAAAAGTAGACGTAGATCAGAATATGGCACTTGCACAGCAGTTTCGTGTAGTCAGCATTCCGACACTGATCCTGTTTAAAGACGGTGCGGAAGTGAAACGCTTCGTAGGTCTTACTTCCAAAGAAGAGCTGAAGAGTGCACTGGAAGGCTAAAGATTTATGAAGATTTTATTAGTGGCATGCAATGCAAAATATATTCATTCTAATCTTGCTGTTTATGATCTGCAGGCATATGCATCTGATTACGCAGATCATATTGTATTAAAGGAATATACCATCAACCAGCAGAAAGATGATATCATGCGTGATATTTATCTGGAGCATCCTGATGTGGTATGCGTGTCCTGTTATATCTGGAACCTTTCTTTTGTAAAAGAACTGATGGCAGATCTGATAAAGATTCTTCCGGGCGCCGACTTCTGGGCCGGCGGTCCGGAAGTTTCTTATGATGCGGAGAAATTCCTGACAGAAAACTCAGAATTTAAAGGTGTTATGGTCGGGGAAGGTGAAGAAACATTTAAAGAACTTGCCGGATATTATGTGGAAAAAAATCCGCAGGATCTGAAAGATATGACAGGAATCTGTTACAGAGACGGAGATCAGATCATACATAATGGATGGCGCCAGATCATGGACTTAAGCAGTATTCCGTTCATTTACAAAGATCTGTCTGAGTTTAAGAACAGGATCATTTATTATGAAAGCAGCAGAGGATGTCCTTTCTCCTGCAGTTACTGTCTTTCTTCCATTGATAAGAAACTGCGTTTCAGAGATACAGAGACAGTAAAGAAAGAGCTGCAGTTTTTTATAGACAATAAGGTTCCGCAGGTAAAGTTTGTAGACCGTACCTTTAACTGTAAACATGACCATGCAATGGCAATCTGGAAGTATATTAATGAACACGATAATGGTGTGACAAACTTCCATTTTGAGATTTCAGCAGATCTGTTAAGAGAAGAGGAACTGCAGGAAATGTCCACCATGCGCCCGGGTCTGATTCAGCTGGAGATCGGAGTACAGTCAACAAACCCGGACACGATTAAGGCAATTCACAGAACTATGGATTTTGAAAAACTGAAAGGAATTGTTGACAGAATCCATAGCTTTGGAAATATCCATCAGCATCTGGATCTGATTGCAGGACTTCCCTATGAAGATTACGACAGCTTCCGGCATTCCTTTAATGATGTTTATGCACTGAAACCACAGCAGCTTCAGCTGGGCTTTTTGAAGGTGTTAAAGGGTTCCCATATGATGGAGATGTGCAGGGAATATGGTATTGTATACAAAACACAGGAGCCTTATGAGGTACTTTCCACGAAGTGGCTGGATTATGACCATGTTTTGAAGCTGAAAACTGTGGAAAATATGGTGGAAGTGTATTATAATAGTGGACAATTCCAGAATACACTTGAATATCTGGAAAACTTTTTCCAGGATGCTTTCTCGATTTATGAGAGACTGGGCAGCTTTTACATGGAAAAGGGCTATGGTGATGTTTCTCATACAAGAATGCGAAGATATGAGATCCTGCTGGAATTTCTTGAGGATGTGCCGGAGATTTCCATGGATCAGGTAAAAGACCAGATGGTATATGATCTCTATCTGAGAGAAAACCTGAAAAGCCGTCCTGGCTTTGCCAGAGATCAGAAGCCTTTTGAGAGACAGGTATGGGACTTCAGAAAACGGGAAAAAGTGGCAAAGAATGCACATGTGGAAGTATTTGCAGATGGAACAGTGCTGCTGTTTAACTATGCAGACCGTGATCCGCTGACTAACAACGCTCATGTGACAGATGTGACGAAAGATGTGTTTGAGAACCTGAACAGAGATTAAAGAGGTGAAGAGAAATGGGAATGTTTAATCCAAAGAACCGTAAAGTGATCACAGCAATTATTGCAATCATTCTGGTACTGGCAATGGTAGTGCCGACAGTTCTGTCTCTGATCGTATAATAAATTTTCGGAGGAAAAGAATGAGACTGGGACAGGCGGCAATGGAGGCTCTGAGGGCAGAAATAACCGGATGCCTGAAACCGGGAGATGAACTGGTAGTGGCATGCCCGGTGGCTTTGAAAGGAACCTCTGTAATAGCAAAAAATAAAAAGGACAAACTGGCAGAGAGATTCTCTGCCGGTTTTATTCAGAATTGCGTTTCACTTTGGGATGCTTATGGAGCCGGCAGTATTGTCTGGAAAATTGCGCAGGAGGCAGATGCCAGCGCATTATATGCTATGGGCGAGGGCGGTTTTTTAAGTGCGCTCTGGAAGATGGCAGAAGCTTCAGAAGTAGGACTGGAAGCAGACTTCCGTAAGGTACCGATTCGTCAGGAGACTATAGAAGTGTGCGAGATTTTTGACCTGAATCCATATAAGCTTCAGGCAGATGGAGCAGTATTGATTGGAATCCGCGGAGGTGAAGCACTGGTACAGAGACTTCGCAATGAGGGATTTATGGCAGAGGTCATCGGTCAGACAAACAGTGGCAATGACCGGCTTCTCTACAGTGGCGGCAGTGCCCGATATCTGGAACGTCCGGCAGAGGATGAACTGCAGCAACTTTTCAAAGAGTAACTGCAGGAAACTTAAGAGACAATTTTCTAAGAAAAGACAGACGATTAATAACAAGAGGAATAAAAACAAAATGGCAAAATTAAATATTGTACTTCATGAGCCGGAGATTCCTGCAAACACAGGAAATATCGGCCGTACCTGTGTGGCAACAGGAACCAGACTCCATCTTATCGAGCCTCTGGGATTTTCCTTAAGTGAGAAAGCCTTAAAGAGAGCAGGAATGGATTACTGGAAAGATCTGGATGTAACTACATATCTGGACTTTGAGGACTTTCTGGAGAAGAATCCCGGGGCAAAAATTTACTATGCAACAACAAAAGCACCTCAGACTTATACTGATGTTCATTATGAAGAAGACTGCTACATTATGTTTGGAAAAGAGAGCGCAGGAATCCCGGAGGACATTCTGGTCAATAATCAGGAAACTTGCGTAAGGATCCCTATGATCGGAGATATCCGTTCTCTGAACCTGAGCAATTCCGTAGCAATCGTTCTGTACGAGGCACTGCGCCAGAATAATTTTGACCACATGAATCTGGAAGGACACCTGAGAAACTACGACTGGAAATAATCACAGTAAGCAGACTGGAGGAGTTATATGCCAAATACCACAAAAGCAGCTCTGGAAGAATCCCTGAAACGGCTTCTTCTGAAGAAACCTCTGGACAAGATCACGATAACAGATATTACCACAGACTGTGGAATAAGCCGCATGGCTTTTTATTATCATTTCAAGGATATTTATGATCTGGTTGAATGGTCCTGTGTGGAAGATGGGACAAAAGCCCTTCAGGGCAAAAAGACTTCTGAATCCTGGACAGAAGGGCTGACCCAGATATTTGAGGCAGTGCTGGAAAACAAACCGTTTATTATGAATGTTTACAGAAATGTGGACAGGGAGCGGATAGAAAATTATCTTTTTAAATTAACCTATGATCTGATCGTGGGTGTGGTGGAAGAAAAAAGCAAGGGTCTGAATATCACAGAAGAGGATAAGAAATTTATTGCAGACTTCTATAAATATGGTTTTGTGGGAATCATGCTTGAGTGGATCAGGGAAGGAATGAAAGAAAATATTGAAGATCTGGTAAGAATGATGGATCTGACGCTTCACGATACAGTGACTACATCCATTCATAACTTTCAGAAAAATAATATGGAAAAATAATCATATAAAAATTCTTTACAAAAGCCGCAGGGTGATAAAAAACTTATCATTCGGCGGCTTTTGTAAATTGTAGAATCATATTTTAACTGTTAATATACAGCCATAGCAACAAACAAATCATTCAGACGGATGAAATGCTTATGATATGGGAAACATACAGATAAGAATGTAAAAGTCATGAAGATGTCTTGACGGGAGATCAAGAGATTTCCGGCAGGCAAAAGAGTTGCCGGGAAATGGGTAAAGCAGAGAGTAAAAAGCATTCAGGATAACGAATCTGAAAGAACTTCTAAAGAAGAAATCAAGAAAGGTGGATGTGTATTATGAGTAAAAATAAAGGTTTGGGACTTGTATCCGCATTGGCAGTTGGAGCAGGCGTGGCAGCAGTGGCAGCAGGAAAGAAGTATAAAACAGCTGAGACAAAGAAAAAAGAAGATTATGATGCACTTCATAATACAAGTGAATATCGCAATACAGAACGTGGAAAATATGAGAAAAACAGTAAGGGAATTTATTATACAAACGGTAACTATGAAGCATTTGCACGTCCAAGAAAGCCGGAAGGCGTAGATGATAAACATGCTTATATCGTAGGAAGCGGACTGGCTTCTCTTGCAGCAGCCTGTTTCCTTGTACGTGACGGACAGATGCCCGGAAAGAATATCCACATTCTGGAAGCAATGGATATTGCAGGCGGAGCATGTGACGGTATCTTTGATCCGAGCCGCGGATATGTGATGCGTGGGGGACGTGAGATGGAAAATCATTTCGAGTGCTTATGGGATCTTTTCAGAAGTATTCCATCCATTGAAACACCTGGTGTATCTGTACTTGATGAATATTACTGGCTGAATAAGGAAGACCCCAACTATTCTCTCTGTCGTGCAACAAAAGAGAGAGGCAAGGATGCTCATACAGACGGTAAATTCAATCTGAGCCAGAAGGGCTGCATGGAGATCATGAAGCTGTTCATGACAAAGGATGAAGATCTTTATGACAAGACAATTGAAGATGTATTTGACGATGAAGTATTTGATTCCACATTCTGGTTATACTGGAGAACCATGTTCGCATTTGAGAACTGGCACAGTGCACTGGAAATGAAACTGTACTTCCAGAGATTTATCCATCACATTTCCGGACTTCCGGATTTCAGCGCCCTGAAATTTACTAAATACAATCAGTATGAATCCCTGATTCTGCCAATGCAGAAATATCTGGAAGAAGCAGGCGTTGAATTCCAGTTCAATACAGAGGTTACAAACGTACTCTTTGAGTTTGAAGGCAATAAGAAGATTGCAAAAGCAATCGAGTGTAAGGTGAATGGCGTAGAAAAGGGAATTGTTCTTACAGAAAACGACTTTGTATTTGTGACAAACGGAAGCTGTACAGAGGGAACCATCTATGGCGATCAGAATCATGCACCGAACGGAGATGCAGAAGTTCGTACAAGTGGATGCTGGAGTCTCTGGAAAAATATCGCAAAACAGGATCCGTCCTTCGGACATCCTGAGAAATTCTGTTCTGATATTGCTAAGACAAATTGGGAGTCAGCAACAGTGACTACTCTGGATGATAAGATTATTCCTTATATTACAGATATCTGCAAACGTGATCCGAGAACAGGCAAGGTTGTTACAGGCGGTATTGTAAGCTGTCAGGATTCCAGCTGGTTATTAAGCTGGACGATCAACAGACAGGGACAGTTCAAGGATCAGGACAAAGACAAGGTTTGTGTATGGGTATATGGTCTGTTTACAGATGTACCTGGTGATTATATCAAGAAGCCTATGAAGGAGTGTACAGGTAAGGAAATCACAGAAGAGTGGCTCTATCATCTTGGCGTTCCGGTTGACCAGATTGAAGACATGGCTGAGAACAGTGCAGTTTGTGTACCGACCATGATGCCTTATATTACAGCATTCTTTATGCCGAGAACAAAGGGTGACAGACCTGATGTTATTCCGGATGGCTGTGTAAACTTCGCATTCCTCGGACAGTTTGCCGATACACCAAGAGATACTGTATTTACTACTGAATATTCCGTAAGAACTGCTATGGAGGCTGTGTATGGACTTCTGGGTGTTGACAGAGGTGTGCCGGAAGTATGGGGCAGTGTTTACGATATCAGAGAATTACTGGATAGCAGTGTGAAGCTAATGGATGGAAAATCTCCACTGGAGATCGAACTTCCGGGACCACTGGATATGCTGAAGAAACCGCTTCTGAAAGCTGTTAAGGGAACTGTGATCGAGAAAGTACTCAGAGATCATGATGTGATCAAAGATTATATGATGTAAATATAGAGATGTAAGTGATATGAAAAGGCTGCAGGAGATATCCGGCAGCCTTTTTGTAAAGCCGTTAAAAGTTGATGGGAAGTTGCTTTGGTAAAGAAAAAAACAGGTTGCAAATTAAAAAGACAGATGATAATATATAATGAAATATATAGAAAAAAATGATTGAGACAATAAAAAGTCTGAAAAAACAAGTAAATATGATAATATATTGGAAGCTTTACTGTAATAATGAATGTGTGGCGCAGGAGGGCTTTCAAGGGAGTGAAGGGAGGTTTTTTTATGGAACTTGAGATGTATCGCAGGTATTCGCAGATGGCAAGAGGTATTGAGAAGGCTGAGCTGGTGTTTAAAAATGGGCGTGTGTTCAGCTCTGGTACGGGAGAATTTATTGATGGTGATGTGGCTGTTGCAGATGGAATTGTGATCGGAGTCGGTACATATGAAGGAGAGACAGAGATTGATCTGGAAGGAAAAGTAATCTGTCCGGGATTTATTGACAGTCATCTGCATCTGGAATCTACTCTGGTGACGCCGGGTGAGCTGGTCCGGCAGGCTGCACAGTGTGGAACTACAACATTTATTGTAGATCCTCATGAGTCTGCAAATGTATCCGGTACGGATGGAATTGATTATATCCTGGATCAGACAGAAGATGCACCGGCGAATGTATATGTGATGATGCCTTCCTGTGTTCCGGCGACTCATGTGGATGATAACGGGTGTATTCTTACAGCAGGAAAGATGAAGGGCTATCTGGAACATCCGAGGATTCTGGGACTTGGTGAAGTGATGGATGCGCCTTCTGTGATTAACGGAAGTGTTGCCATGCATGAAAAGCTTCAGCTGTTTCAGGACAGAGTGAAGGATGGCCATGCACCGTTTCTGGCACCTGGGGATCTGGCTGCATATGTACTTGGCGGAATTGACACAGATCATGAGTGTGTGGATTATGAGTATGCAATGGCTGAGGCAAGAAATGGAATGCAGGTATTGATACGTGAGGGAAGTGCAGCAAGAAATCTGGATGCTATTGTGAAGGGGATTGTGGAACACCATACAGATACGTCAGGTTTTTGCTTCTGTACTGATGATAAACATATTGAAGAAATCCGTAAAGAGGGGCATATCAATTATAATGTGAAACGGGCTGTACAGCTTGGACTTCCGGTTGAGAAAGCACTGCAGATGGCAACGATCCAGCCTGCAAGATGCTATGGTTTATACAGACTTGGAATGATCGCACCCGGAAGACAGGCAGATTTTGTCATTCTGGATAATGTGGTAGATTTGAATGTTGTAGATGTATATCATTGTGGTAAGAAGATCATTAAAGATGAGAAAGCAGAATTGAAACCATGTCCTCCATATCTGAAAAATACAGTTCATGTATCTGGGTTCAGTGAGGAACGTCTGAAACTGAAACATCCGGGAACAAAGGCAAGAGTGATTCAGATGCTTGAGAAACAGATTGTGACAAAGGATGTTCTGGAAGAGGTTCCATGGATAGAATCGGATGGTGAGAAATATTTTGCTCCGGACGGAGAATATCAGAAGATTGCAGTGATCGAGCGTCATAAGAATACGGGCAAGATGGGAGTGGGCATTGTAAAAGGCTATGGAATCCACGGCGGAGCTATTGCTTCCAGTGTTTCCCATGATTCCCACAATATTATTGTAGTAGGAGATAATGATCGTGATATGGCTATTGCTGTAAAAGAAATGATGCGGACGCAAGGTGGTTATACTCTGGTATGCAATGGAGAGATTTATGGAACCTTACCACTTCCTGTCATGGGACTGATGAGCGATGCCGGCTACGAGAGTGTAAACGAAGCACTTGCAAAAATGATTCCGAAGGCCTATGAGATGGGAGTGAAAGAAGGATTTGATCCGTTTATCACCTTGTCATTTATGGCACTTCCTGTGATTCCTGAAATCAGGATCACACCGAGAGGAATCTATCTCGTAAATGAAGACAGAATGCTGAGAACACCGTTTAGTTAAGGTGGGTGAAATGTCTTAAATGCATTATTTACGAGGATTGCCATAGAATAAAAAAATACCGTAATAAAAGTAAATGATATATACTTTTGTTACGGTATTTTTTATAGCAGTCCTCTCAGACACGCTCCAGGTAAGAGGGTTGTTACAGGTATATTTAAGACAATATTTTTCAAGTGAAAGAAATTTATTTCGTTTTCTCCAGAGTAAAGATAAATTCGGTTCCCACACCTTCTGTACTGATCACATCAATATTCTGGTTATGTGCATTGATGATCTCTTTGACTATAGAAAGTCCAAGTCCGGTGCCTTTACGGTCTTTTCCGCGGGATGCATCAATTTTGTAGAAACGATCCCAGATTTTGCCCAGGCTTTCTTTGGGAATGCCGGTTCCGTAATCTTTTACAGAAACGAAGACCTTACCGCTTTTTACAGTTGTTTCAATCTGAACAGAAGAATTATCATTGCTGAATTTAATGGCATTATCAAGAAGGTTGTAAAGGACCTGCTGAATCTGTTCCATATCAGCTCTGACATAAAGTTCATGTCCGGAGAGAAGCAGCTCCAGGCGGATCTGGTGGCTGGTGCAGATGCCTTCAAATGTAGCTGCTGTGTTTTTGATGGTATCATTGATATCAAAACGCTGAATGTGCATCATCCGTTTTTTCATATCCAGTTCATTCAGAGTCAGAAGACTGCGGGTGAGTTTTTCAAGACGTTCAGATTCAAAAGCGATGATCTTCAGATACCGTTCCTGCATCTCATAGGGGATGGTACCGTCCAGTATGGCATTGACATATCCCTTGATGGAGGTAAGGGGAGAACGGAAATCATGAGAGACATTTGCAATGAATTTACGCTGATATTCTCCGTTTTTGTTCAGTTCATCGGACATATAATTCAGAGTTTTGGCAAGATATCCCATTTCATCATCAGAAGTAACGTCTATTTTATATGCAAGATTACCTCCTGCATATTCACTGGCACCTTTCATGATCCTGGCCAGGGGCTTACGTATGTAGTGGCTGTAAGCCCAGAGCAGAAGACTGGTGGCTGCATAGCACAGGAGAAAGATTACCTGCATGATAAAAAGAATACTGCTTCGGCTCTGATAAAGGTTTGTCATCGAATAATGGATTGCCACGTAACCTTTGGTTTCCATATCAGAGGTGATCGGGGCAATAACACTCAAATGATCTGTTTTAAAGAAACCATAAAACTTTCCAATCTGATAATAGTTGCTTCCCCATTTGGAAGCATCGAATTCTTCCAGTGGGATTGGATCCCGGACGTCAATATTTTTCTGTGTACTTACAATGATTTCACCGTTACTGTTGATGATCCACAATACAGCATCCTGAAAATCGGAAATTGCACATAAGTGTTCCTGAAGAGTATCTACTGTACTGGAAGAGATATTGCTTTTAACTGCTTCGTTAGATGCAATATTGTGCGCTTCTGTATAGAGTGCGGCACTTAAAGAGTGTTCCAGATGCTTTTCCACCATATAAGAACCGCCGAGGGTTATGAGGAAAAATCCCAAAATCCCGATGAGAATATAAAATCTCAGGAATTTTGTGGAAAGATGATGCTGTTTCATGGATTTTTTACCTCAAATTTGTATCCGATTCCCCATACGGTGGCAATGGACCAGTGAGGATTGTCTTTGATCTTTTCACGAAGACGTTTGATATGAACGTCTACAGTACGGGTATCACCGATGTATTCGTAACCCCAGATATGATCCAGAAGCTGCTCGCGGGTAAATACCTGGTTTGGTGATGCTGCAAGGAAATAGAGAAGTTCCAGTTCCTTTGGCGGCATATCAACCTGACGACCCATGTATGTGACTGAATAGTTTGTCAGATTAACGGTCAGATCCGGGTAAGTAACACATTTTTCACTGGAAGAAGGCGATGGCTGCTTAACCTGGAAACGGCGCAGGACAGCACGTACACGGGCAACCAGTTCCTTGGAATCAAAGGGTTTGATCATATAGTCATCTGCACCCAGTTCAAGTCCGAGAACCTTGTCAAAGGTTTCGCCTTTTGCGGAAAGCATAATGATGGGAACATCAGAGGTATGTCGGATTTCACGACATACCTGATAACCGTCAATTCCCGGAAGCATCAGATCCAGAATGATCAGATCCGGGCGGAAGGAGGCAAATTCCCTTAACGCTTCTTCTCCGTCATTTACGATCTTTGTCTCGAAGCATTCTTTGGTAAGATACAGGGCAATAAGCTCTGCGATATTGTTATCATCATCAACAATAAGGATTTTCTGTTTGGAAACCATGGCGGTCCCTCCTATTTCTTAAATTCTACAATAGTAACACCTGCATCTCCTTCGCCGAATTCTCCAAGGCGGAAGGATTCCACATGCTTCTGGCGCTTCAGATAATTGTGTACACCTTTTCTTAGAGCACCGGTTCCTTTACCATGAACAATACGGACAGATTTCAGATGAGCGATATAAGCATCATCCAGATATTTGTCAAGCTCTGCAACTGCTTCATCTACCGTTTTGCCAAGCAGGTTGATCTCTGTGGATACATGGGCTGCTTTTGACATGCGGATTTTACCTGCACCTGTACGCTGCATGGTTGGTGTGGTGATCTCTGCTTCATCGATCAGTTCCAGATCAGAGATGTGAACCTTGGAACGGATGATACCCATCTGCACGAAGAGGAAACCTTTGTTGTCCGGACGGCTGCTGACAGTCCCCTTAAGATTCATGCTGAGAACCTTAACTGCATCGCCGAGGGAGATATCTTTGGCTGTGAGTTCCTTCTTCGGTTTCTTTGCAGCAGTTTTCTGAGTCATGCCTTTCTCTGCTTTATTCATATGTTTGCGCAGATTCTGGCGTTCTTTTTCCACAGCAGAAAGATCCACATGGTCTTTCTGGAATTTGTGGAACATCTTCATAGTCTGGTCTGCATATTCCTTGGCTTCGCGGAGAACTGCATGAGCTTCCTCATTGGCCTGACGGATGATGCGGTCTCGCTGCTCGTTCAACTTCTCCTGTTTGGATTCCATTTCGGATTTCAGAGAGGCAATTTCCTGTTTATACTGTTCAATCTCGCGGCGTTCATTTTCAATAGTTATACGGCTGCTTTCCAGGGAACTGAGAACATCTTCGAAAGATTCATCCTGTTCACTGATCTGTTCTTTGGCCTTATCGATGATATAGTCCGGAAGTCCAAGCTTGGAAGAAATGGCGAATGCATTACTTTTCCCGGGAACACCGATCAGCAGGCGGTAGGTCGGGCGGAGCGTTTCCACGTCAAATTCGCAGCAGGCATTTTCTACACCTGAGGTGGAGAGTGCATATACCTTCAGCTCACTGTAATGGGTGGTTGCCATAGTGCGGATTCCCTGTTCATGAAGATGGGAAAGGATCGCAATGGCAAGGGCAGCACCCTCTGTCGGATCTGTACCTGCACCAAGCTCATCGAAAAGGACAAGAGAGTGACGGTTGGCTTTTTTCAGGAAAGAAACCACGTTGGTCATATGTGAGGAGAATGTACTTAATGACTGTTCAATACTCTGTTCATCACCGATATCAGCATAAACTTCTTCAAACAGTGCAAGCTCTGAGCGGTCCAGTGTGGGAATATGAAGACCGGACTGGCCCATGAGAGTGAGAAGTCCGACAGTCTTTAAAGATACAGTTTTACCACCGGTGTTCGGACCGGTGATAACAAGCAAGTCGAAATCATCGCCGAGACGGATATCAATGGGAACAGCTTTCTTCTTATCAATGAGAGGGTGGCGTGCCTGTTTCAGACGGATGCGTCCTTCATCATTGAAGATTGGTTCTGTTGCATTCATATCCATGGCAAGGGATGCTCTGGCAAAAATGACGTCAAGCTGTACCATGATATTAAGATCTGCGCGGATAGAGTCGGTCTGTTCTGCAGTTTGCTGGCTCAGGGTGGAAAGGATCACTTCAATCTCTTTTTGTTCTTCCAGTTCCAGCTCGCGGATGTCATTATTTAGTTTTACGATTGCCATAGGTTCGATAAATAAAGTAGAACCTGTGGAGGACTGATCGTGTACCATACCCGGAACCTGTCCTTTGTATTCTGCCTTGACCGGAATGCAGTAGCGTCCGTTTCTCATGGTAATAACGGAATCCTGCAGATAATTGCGGGCACTTCCATTTACAAGAGAGGAGAGCTGTGTATGGATCCTGTCTCCGGTAATCTTCATGTTTCTTCGAATCTGGCGGAGGTTGCTGCTTGCATCATCACTGATCTCATCTTCTGAGAGGATGCATCTGCGGATCTCTGTTGTAAGAGGAGTCAGTGGTTCCAGTGCCTCGAACATCCCGTCCAGAGAGTCCGGGAGAGAATCACCGCGCTCACTTCTGGAATAAGCTTTGACACGATTGGTGTTCTCAAGAAGGCTGCAGATGGCAAGAAGTTCACCAATCCCCAGAGAACTTCCGATTTCCAGACGTTTCAGAGAACCACGCACATCTTTGACGCTGCCAAAGGAAATATTTCCTTTCTGGAAAAGACGGGTAAGTGCATCTCTGGTCTGAGTCTGCATATGTCGGATTTCATCAATATCTGTGGATGGCTCCAGCTTCCGGCAGATTTCTTTTCCCATGGAAGAGGAAGCCTTGTCTGTCAGCATATTGATGATTTTATAATATTCAAGTGCTTTATATGCTTTCTGATTCATTGTCTGTTTAAATCTCCTGATAGATATCTTTATAATTTGCTGTCCCTGATATTATAGCATTTTTTGTTATGGAAATGTACTCCGGGATTATAGCAATTCTAAAAAAATAATTGTAACTGTGTAACTGTGGTTACTGTTCATACACCACTATCCCGCGAGGTGTTTTGGCATGAATATGCCAAAATCCCGAGACATACAAGCCAAAATTCCATTGCCGCAGGCAATCTGGAATGAATTTTGGCTAAGTTACTGTGAAATAAGCAGTTACAAATACTTTTCCTATTATATATGATTTTGGAATCTATGGAAAGCAAAAAGGATAGAAATACATAAAAATGATAGTTTTTACAAAAAAAAATAAAAAAAATTCAAAAAAGCTATTGACAGTTTATATAGTTTTTGGTATAGTACCAATTGTCGCAACAATAAGTAAAACTTATAACAGAAATGCGATATGCGGAAGTGTCGGAACTGGCAGACGAGCAAGACTAAGGATCTTGTGAGCATTGCGCTCGTGTGGGTTCAAGTCCCATCTTCCGCATGAAAAACGGTTTGAATGCTATCATATGTGCATTTAAGCCGTTTTTTTGTGTCATCATAATAACCTGAGTTGCAGTGTTTCGCTGATACGATAAGTGTTTCAGTAGGAGCTTCTTTTTTGTACTGTGGGAAATTACTTATAGTATATTCATAAAAAATTCATATCTTTTTGTTAAAATAATGTGTAGATTGTTACGATATAATTTGTTTGAATACAAGCGATATTGAACCTGAATGGTAACTGTTTGGCAGATTGCTGTTTTGTATGACACTGGGCAGTTATCCTGAATGGAGTGCGGCAGGAGAATCAGGTATGAAAAAAAAACAAAATGGACACACAGGAATATCAGTTTATAAAAGAAACGGTAAAAAAACAGCCAAAAGAGAATGGCAGTCTGTTGCGCAGGCTGCTTATGATAGCAGGATGTGGCGTTTTGTTTGGAGGCTGCGCAGCCGTAACCTTTGCCAGTGTGTTTCCGGTTATGGCGGACAGAGAAGAGAATACACAGCAGAAAATCGAACTGACAGGATCGGATGTAGCGGAGACGATATCTGAAGAACAGGCAACAGAGAGGGAATCTGTCGCTTCAGTTTCTGAACAAGAGGAGAAGAGTCTTCTGGCAATGCGTCAGGAGATGTATAGGGAAGTGCTGAAGGTTTCCCAAAAATCCCGAAAATCTCTTGTAAACGTGAGAGGAATTTCAAAGGATGAGGATTTGCTGAATAATTCTTATTTGCAGCAGGAAGATACGGAAGGTCTTGTCTTTCTTGAAACAGAGACGCAATTTTATATCCTGACCTATGAGGAAGAACTGGAAAATCTGCAGGAACTGCAGGTGACTTTTGCAGATGGTTCGACAGTGCAGGGAGAGATATGCAGGGGAGATGCAGATTCCGGATTTGCGGTTGCAACTGTGAGAAAAAATCTTCTCAATGACAGTACAAGAGAAGGTATCGTGGTATCTGATCTGACAGACACAAAGAAACTGGGACAGAGCGATATAGTAATTGCTATCGGAAGTCCTGCCGGTGACAGTGATGCGGTGGTTTATGGAATGATCACTTCTGTTTCTGAAAAACTATCGGTAGCGGATACGGAGTATAATGTGTTGGCTACAGATGTGCAGGGGAATGAAGATGGAAGTGGTGTGCTGCTTGATTCTGACGGAAATGTGGCAGGTATGATACTGAAGAAGAATGAAAATGACGGAGATAATATTCATGCAGTTTCCATTTCGCAGATTCTTCCGTTGGTAGAACATCTGGCTAACAAAGAGACAATCAGATATACAGGTATTTATGGAACAGAGATAACTCAGGCACAATGTAGAAAACTGGGAATTGATCAGGGACTTTACGTGGAGCGTACACAAGAAGAATCTCCTGCGATGAAGGCAGGGATACAGTGTGGAGATATTATAAGTAAGATTGATGGAACTCCCACAGAGAGTATGCAGTCTTACTATACATATCTTCAGACAAAAAAGCAGGGAGAAAATCTTACCATAACGGTTCTTCGCAAAAATTCCGATGGTGAGTATGCGGAGAAAGATTATAAGGTAACAGTTGGAGAGAGATAGTGACAGGCAGAGAATCCTACAAGCGGGATTCTTTCTTGTGGAATTGTTATAATACTAAAAATAAAGGATAGAGAGGCAGGCTTTATGCGTTTTTTAAATGAGTTACATGAGGGAGACAGAATTAATGGGATTTATCTGTGCAAGCAGAAACAGTCTGCGGTAACGAAGAATGGAAAACCCTATGAGAATATTATTCTCCAGGATAAAACCGGAATCATGGATGGCAAGATCTGGGATCCGAATTCTCTTGGAATTGATGATTTTGATGCACTGGATTATATAGATGTTGTGGGAGATGTGACCAGCTTTGCAGGGGCTATGCAGCTGAATATCAAGCGTGTGCGCAAGGCTGCTGAAGATGAATATGATCCTGCAGATTATCTTCCTGTAAGTGAGAACAGTACAGATGATATGTACAGCCAGCTGAGAGCATTTATTGACAGTGTGGAGAATACTTATCTGTCTGCACTTCTGAAGAAATTATTTGTGGAAGATGAAGCTTTTGTGAAAGCGTTTGAAGGACATTCTGCAGCGAAGACAGTACATCACGGATTTATCGGCGGTCTGATGGAGCATACTCTGGGAGTGACCAGACTCTGCGATTATATGTCAAAGGCATACCCGGTCATCAACAGGGATTTACTGATCACAGCATCACTTCTTCATGATATCGGAAAGACAAAAGAATTATCTGCATTTCCGTTAAATGATTATACAGATGAAGGCCAGCTTCTGGGACATATTTATATGGGAGCACAGATGATCAATGATCTTGCACACCAGATACCGGAATTTCCAGAGGTGCTTAAGAATGAACTGATCCACTGTATTCTGTCACATCACGGAGAGCTTGAATATGGTTCCCCGAAGAAACCTGCACTGGTGGAGGCTGTAGCTCTCAATCTTGCAGATAATACAGATGCAAGAATGGAAACCATCACAGAGATTTTTGCAGCAAACAAGAGCAAAAAAGAATGGCTTGGATATAATAAATTGTTTGAATCCAACTTAAGAAGAACAGATGAGGTGTAATCTTTATGGAATTTCGTAAGAACGATCTTGTTACGTTAGAGATAGAAGATTGCGGAATTGACGGTGAAGGTATCGGAAAAGCCGATGGCTTCACTGTTTTTGTCAAGGACGCAGTAATCGGAGATACAGTAACAGCCAAAATTATCAAGGCAAAGAAAAATTATGGCTATGGCCGTCTTATGGAGGTGCTGAAGCCATCTCCGTACAGAGTTGAGCCCAAGTGCGAATTTGCCCGTCAGTGTGGCGGATGCCAGCTTCAGGCACTTTCCTATGACCAACAGCTTGTATTTAAGACAAATAAGGTGAAGGGACATCTGGAACGTATCGGTGGCTTTACAGATATCCCCATGGAGCCGATCATTGGCATGGATGAACTTTTTCATTACAGAAATAAGGCACAGTTTCCTGTAGGCAGAAATAAAGAGGGAAAAATCGTTACAGGTTTCTATGCGGGAAGAACCCACAATATTATCGAAAACCGTGACTGTGCACTTGGTGTAGCTGAGAATAAAGAAGTTCTGGACCGTGTGATCGCACATATGGAGAAATACGGGATTGAACCATATAATGAAGCAACAGGCAAAGGGCTGGTGCGCCATGTCCTGATCCGTTACGGATACTTCACAAAAGAAGTGATGGTCTGTCTGATCCTGAACGGAAATAAGATTCCGAAAGAGGAACAGCTTGTAAAATCTCTGTGTGAGATTCCGGGAATGACAAGCATCACCATCAATGTAAATAAGAAACACAGTAATGTAATCCTTGGTGAGGAAATCCGTCTGCTCTGGGGTCAGGAATATATCACAGACAGGATCGGAGATATTTCCTATCAGATTTCTCCTCTGTCTTTCTATCAGGTAAATCCTATGCAGACCCAGAAGCTTTACGCAAAGGCACTGGAATATGCAGATCTTCACGGTCAGGAAACAGTATGGGATCTCTACTGTGGAATCGGAACCATTTCCCTGTTCCTGGCACAGAAAGCAAAATTTGTCCGTGGTGTGGAAATTGTTCCGGCAGCTATAGAGAATGCGAAAGAAAATGCGAAACTTAATGGCCTGGAGAATACAGAGTTCTTTGTGGGTAAGGCAGAAGAAGTGCTGCCAAGAGAGTATAAGAAAAATGGTGTTTATGCAGATGTTATCGTTGTAGACCCGCCAAGAAAAGGCTGTGATGAAACTCTGCTGGAGACCATGATTGAGATGAACCCGGATAGGATTGTGTATGTAAGTTGCGACAGTGCGACGTTGGCAAGGGATCTGAAGTATCTGTGTGAGAGGGGATATGAGCTTAGAAAAGTATGCCCGGTTGATCAATTTGGGATGACTGTTCATGTGGAGACTGCGGTGTTGCTACAAAGGAAAAATATGTAGAAATCCTTGAATTTACGCACTTTGTGGAGTTTTTCAGTTTCAGAAAAATAGGTGAAAATCACAAAGAAAAGAGCCTTGTGAAGAAAGTAACCGTTGTTGTTGCGTTAGACCTCGGGACGGGGAACACAAAGAATCTTGAATATGAAAATGAATAGAGAGCTATCAGATTATTGATAGATTATAGGGATACTTGTCAAAAGCGGGTGTCCCTATTTTTTATAGGGCATTCCAGAAATGGAGTGTCTTTTTTATACCAAAATATTAAAAATTCAGGAGGAAAACGAAAATGACAAACACAGCGTTAAGAGCAGAGAATAGCAATTCTCGCACAATTACTTTCAAGAGTAGGGAACACGAAAAATTTTATGAGGAATATCTGAAAAAATGCAGATATCAGGATGTCTACCATCGGGCTTTGATTTATTGCCTGGGTATCGACAGAGACACAAGAGATAATGTGAATAAAATCTATAATTTTAAAACTGGATGTGTAAAAACGGAATGCCTGCAGGAAGGGTGGCAGACCAGTGGAAGTTTACGAATTGTCCGTATGGCATTTAACCTGTATTGTAATGGAACACCAAGCGTCGGAGATTACGAAGCAGAAGAAGATCAGTTGAAAGAATGTCAGTGTTATACCGTAGAGGATCTGTTTTGCTGTGGATATGCCCGGTATTTCTGGGAAGCTATTAAAATCCGTTATCCAGAGTATTGCTTTTACAAAGACTGGGAGGATATATATGCTGAAAATTAGATTACAGGGTACTTTAAAGGACATTCAATGGTTTCGCCGTATTTTGGAAAAGCATAAGGAATTGGATGTCCTGGAAGTATCTGATGCTTACGCAAATAAAGGAACAAGTAAATATTTTCGTGTTTATGTAGAAGTAGAAGAAAAACAGTAAATCGGAGGAAGGTATATGTGTAAAGTAATTGCTATTGCAAATCAGAAGGGCGGAGTAGCCAAAACAACGACAACCATCAATCTGGGAGCCGGACTGACAAAGAATGGGAAAAAAGTAGTGCTGGTAGATGCAGATCCGCAGGGACATCTGACAATGGGAATGGGATTTCCCAAAAATCTCAAAGTGACTTTAAAGAGTATGATGGAAAATATCATCATGGGACTGGAGTTTGATCCAAAGGAAGCAGTCTTGCACCATGAAGAAGGGATGGATCTGATTCCGTCCAATAAATTGCTTGCCGGAATGGATATGTCCTTATTTACTGTTGAGGATAGGGAAAAAGTACTGAAAGAGTATCTGGAACTATTGAAAGATGAATATGATTATATTCTGATTGACTGTATGCCATCATTGGGAATGCTGACAATCAATGCGTTGAGTGCAGCGGACAGCGTTCTGATTCCGGTACAGCCACAATATTATGCGGCGGATGGACTTATGGAATTACTGAAAGTGGTAAAAGGAATCCATCAGAGGTTTAATTCGGAATTGCAGATAGAAGGTATTTTGTTCACAATGGATAATTGCCGTTACAATAATGCAAAGAGAAACAAACAGGCAATTAAAACTACATATGGAAATGACATTAAGATTTTTGAGCAGACGATTCCGAGAACGGAAAGTCTTGCAGAAACAGCATCTGAAGGTGTAAGTATATTTGCTTATGATGGAAAAAGCAAAGGGGCAGACAGTTACAGAGAACTGGTTCAGGAGGTGTTGAAACATGCGTAGACCGAAAAAAGAGATTCAGCTTACCTCTTATGATGAGTTACTGGGATTAGAAGAATCACCGGAAAAGAGTATGAACCAGGTTGTGGAAATAGAACTGGAAAAGCTCTATCCTTTCAAAAATCATCCATTTCATGTAAGCGATGATGAAAAAATGGCTGAGACAGTAGAGAGTATTAAAAACTACGGTGTTTTAAATCCTGCTCTGGTAAGACCCCGATCAGAAGGTGGATATGAACTGATTTCAGGTCACAGGAGAAAAAGAGGCTGTGAACTGTGTGGCAAAACAACTATGCCGGTCCTTGTCCGAAACTATACAGATGATGAAGCTGTCATAATTATGGTCGATTCCAACATTCAGCGTGAAAATATTCTGCCAAGTGAAAAGGCCCATGCCTATAAGATGAAATATGATGCTATGAAGCACCAGGGAAGTAAAGGTGAAAAATATACGGCAGATATGGTTGGTGAAACAGCCGGGGACAGTGGAAGAACTGTGCAGAGATATATCCGTCTGGCTTCATTATCAGATGGATTATTGGAATATGTGGACGATAATAAAATCCCTATGATAGTGGGAGAAAAATTGTCTTATCTGAAACCACAGGAACAGGAATGGCTTCTGGAAGGAATTGTCAACAGTAATATCTTTCCGACAAAACAACAGGCAGAACAATTAAAGGAATGCAGTGCAAATGGAAAATTAAATCAGGGTTATATCTATGCCGTTTTATTGAAAAAAGAAAACAGTAAAATCAATGTAACCATTTCGGCAAAAAAAATCGGCAATTATTTTCCAGAGACATATTCTAAAGAACAGATAGAAGAAGTTATTTTTATGCTTTTGGATAAATGGAAACAAAACAGAGAAGGAGTAGCAGATGCAGAAGATACAGTTTGATTATTTTACGGGAATGGAAGCGGAACAATATAGCTTTTATCGTGTCCCGAAAGTGCTGTTTACAGAACCATGCTTTAAAGCTCTTTCTTGTGAAGCAAAGGTATTATACGGTCTGATGCTGGACCGTATGAGCCTGAGCATTAAGAACCGATGGCTGG
>ENA-OQIZ01000034-OQIZ01000034.1-human-gut-metagenome-genome-assembly--contig:-NODE-34-length-126680-cov-25.774300_pt1 | contig 126680 bp, 108 predicted proteins | sample MGYA00242593_ERZ504758 | MGnify/ENA primary metagenome ERZ504758 (study PRJEB26092, sample SAMD00036364) | human gut metagenome | host: Homo sapiens | study: EMG produced TPA metagenomics assembly...
GCAACCGACTGGTGTAATTCCTTACCTCGTAAGATCCTAAATTACCGTACGCCGCAAGAAGCCTTTGTTGAAGAAGTTAAGAAGTTAGTGGATTTACAAAGTGTTCAATTTGATATTGCAATTTAGCATCTGAAAATTTTATCAAAAAAAGTCATTAAAACTCAAAAACGTTCATTTTGCGTTCATTTTGATGACGTATAGTTATATCATCAAATGAATGGTAATTTCGATACCCCATTCGAATTACCTCCATCATTGATTACAGGGAACTATATTGATACTGAACCCTCCCTGTTCAGCCAATATAGGTGATCAAGATTTCATTTGATTAACACTAACACTCCCCTTACAAGAAAAACAGGAATCCCTCCCCGGATTCCTGTTTTTCTTTATTTTCAAATATTTATACACTACTATTAGCCCTTATTGACAAAGTCTTTACAGGCCATTATTTGCAGAGGGGCTTCATATATAGTAAAATGTTACTATTAAATTTATAAATTTCTATATAATGTAGTTTTTATAAATTTTAATTCAGTTGTACCCAAGCTTCAAGGAGGTTCACCATGGCTCTAATCAACGAAAATTATGCCAACCTACAAAGTTCCTATTTATTTGCTAACATTGCTCGCAAAGTGGCAGAATTTCAGAAAAATAATCCGGATGCCGACATCATTCGCTTAGGCATCGGGGATGTAACACGACCATTAGCACCTGCCGTGATTGAAGCCATGCATAAAGCAGTTGACGAAATGGGTCAAGCCGAAACGTTTCGCGGTTACGGCCCGGAACAAGGTTACGAATTCTTACGTCAAGCCGTTGTCGATCACGATTATAAACCACTCGGAATCAACCTCGATATTGACGAAGTCTTTATCTCCGACGGAGCCAAATCCGACGTGGGCAACATCCAGGAGCTCTTCAGTGCCAACAACGTAGTTGCCATTACCGACCCGGTGTATCCGGTGTATCTCGACAGCAATGTCATGGGCGGACGTTCCGGTCAGTTCAAAGACGGCCGTTTTGAAAACATCGTCTACTTACCAACCAATGCGGAAAATAACTTTTCGCCGGAATTTCCGAATCAACATGTAGACATTGTCTACCTCTGCTGCCCGAATAACCCGACCGGTACCGTTTTGAGCCGCAAACGCCTTAAAGAATGGGTTGACTGGTGTAAAGCCAATGATACGGTGCTCATGTTTGACTCCGCCTACGAAGCCTTCATCAGCAGTGAAGACACAGTTCACAGCATTTACGAAATCGAAGGGGCTCGCGAAGTAGCCATTGAATTCCGTTCCTTCTCCAAAACAGCCGGCTTCACCGGCACACGCTGTGCCTATACAGTGGTTCCGAAGGAATTAACGGTCAATACGGCAGACGGTCAAAAACAGGCCTTAAACCCTATGTGGAATCGTCGACAATGCACTAAATTCAACGGTGTTCCTTATATTATTCAACGTGCCGCCGAAGCCGTTTATTCTGAAGCAGGCCATCGTCAAACACGTGAAGCCATTGCGTACTACAAAGAAAATGCCCGCATCATCCGCGAAGGCCTTACTGCCATCGGACTCACCGTATTCGGCGGTGTTGATGCGCCTTACATTTGGCTTAAAGTTCCGGCCGGCATGACAAGCTGGGAGTTTTTCGACCTTTTATTGGGAAAAGTACATATCGTAAGCACCCCGGGTGCCGGTTTCGGCCCTTGCGGCGAAGGATACTTACGTCTCACCTCCTTCGGCAGTCGTGAAAACACATTGCGTGCCATTGAGCGAATTAAAACATTACAATTTTAAGCGAGGTATACATGTTTACAGTAGTAAAAAAACTAGAAATCAGCGCCTCTCATCAGCTGAAGTTGACCTACCCAAGTAAGTGTCAAAACCTACACGGTCATAACTGGATTGTGCACATTCACGCACGCGCCGCCGAGCTTGATGAGAACGGTATGGTCATTGACTTCGGTCATATCAAAGAAGCGATTCACGGCCAACTTGATCACAAACACGTGAACGATGTTATGGGCGACATCAATCCGACTGCCGAAAATATGGCGAAATGGATTGCCGATCAGTTGGGCGAAAAATGCTTCAAAGTTGTTGTTCAGGAATCGGAAGGGAATGTGGCGATTTATGAACGTGATTGAGCGTTTCAGCTCCATCGAAGGTGAAGGTACCCGCCAAGGGTCCCTTTGCTCCTTTCTAAGACTCTACGACTGCAACTTACGTTGTGTCTATTGCGACACAACGTACAGCTACGGCGACGAAGTAGACTATGAAGTACAATCCGTGGAAGACGTAGCGGATGCGTTGCGCCAAATGGGGAATCGCTACATTACCATTACCGGCGGCGAACCCTTGTTGCAAGCCGACGAAGTAGAACAGCTCATCGATGTATTGAGCCGTGAAACAACGCCGTTTGGTCCCTATGAGTTCAACATCGAAACGAACGGCAGCATTATTGCTCCCTTCCAGCGAGATAATGTATTCTATACTTACGATTACAAATGTCCCGATTCGAGTGCCGAAGAGTCCATGCACCCTAAATTATGTGAAGCCATGACGGATAAAGATGTATTGAAATTCGTAGTCAGCTCCTACGGCGATTTACAGCGCATGAAAGAAATCGTGCTCACTAAAAAGCCGAAAGGACATATCTTCGTATCCCCCGTTTTTGGCAAAATCGACCCGCAAGAAATCGTAGCGTATTTACTGAAAAATAATCTGCAGCAGATTCGCTTGCAATTACAAATCCACAAATTCATTTGGGATCCCGATGCTAAAGGCGTCTAAAAACTAAAAACACCAGACGGCAATAGCTTAATTGCTAAGCAATTTAATCCTAAAAGAGTTAATAAAATTTACAACTATTATTTACAAAATCTTGACAAGTGCCTTCTACTAATGATATGATATTTTAGTAATTAGATATGGAGGATTACTCAAGAGGCTGAAGAGGACGGTTTGCTAAATCGTTAGGGCGGGTTACCGTCGCTAGGGTTCGAATCCCTAATCCTCCGCCAGTTAGATTACACCCCTACAAACCTAGGTTTGTAGGGCTTTTTTATTTAAAACAATCATAGTAAAAACTTTAGTCAAAGAGCTAAATATGATATACTAATAAAAGGAATTTTCCACTTACAGTTTACGGGCCTTTAAGGATAACGACTGTGCAGTTTTTTGCTGCCATCGTTATACTTTTTTTCATATAAGGAGCTATTATGTATCTCATCGTCGATAATCATGATTCATTTACCTATAACCTGGCCAACTTGGTGGCCGAAACGGGACGCCAAGTCGAGGTGCGCCCCTGCGACACCATTACGGTGGATGAAATTACTTCTATGAAACCTACCGGCATCATCATCTCGCCCGGCCCCAAGGGGCCTGCCGATGCCAAAGAATCCTTGGATATTGTACGTGAATTTAAAAATACGATGCCTATTCTCGGCGTCTGCTTGGGCATGCAAATCCTGGCTCATAACGCCGGGGCTTCCGTGGTACGCGGCGAAAAGCCGATGCACGGCAAAATTACGGCCATTCATCATGAAGGAACCGGCTTATTCAAAGGTCTGCCCACAACATTTGACGTGACCCGCTATCATTCGCTGGTTGTCCAAAAAAGCACCTTGCCGCCCGTTTATCACGTAGATGCCATCAGCGACGATGGGGCCGTTATGGCCATGTCACACCAACTATTACCGCTCTTCGGACTGCAGTTTCACCCGGAAGCCTTATTGTCAGAATATGGCTCTGAATTAATCCAAGCCTTTTGCCGTCGTGCCGAAGAAGGAGGTCACCCCCATGCCTGAAGCCATGATAAAAAACGTCACTAAAACAATGACGGAATCTATTGGCGACACCATGATTGAAACAGAGGCTGAAGCCTGTATTTGCCGTTCAACTTTGCCCTATAGCGCCGGTGATATTTTCACCCTCTTTGCCGACGAAAAGAACGCCGCCTTTCTCGACTCATCCTTAGAAAACAACCTCGGTCAATATTCCATCATCGGTCTCGTACCTTATCACGAGGTAAAAGTTGAAAACGGGTGCCTTTATGTGGACGGCAAAGCCCATCCGGGAAGCGCCGAAGACTATCTCAAGACCTACTTGCAAAATCATTACCGTAAAAACGATACCGACCTACCTTTGACAGACGGTGCCATCGGCTATGTTACCTATGATTACGGCATGAAAGAAATGGGACTTACCTCGCAACACGAAACGAAGGTCACCATGGCCGATATGAAATGGGGCTTTTACGACTTTTTTATCATAGAAGATTTAAAAGATCACTCCCTTTGGTTCATCGCTAACGGTCATACCGAACCGGCTCCCGTTCTTTTGAAAAAGATGGAGGATCTTATCGCCGCGAAGATGGCTAACTTCAAGTCACAATCACTGGCAGAAACTTATCCCCTAGCAATTCATCCGGACAGCACATCGGATGAATATGCTCAGGCCCTTCATAAATTGATGGACTACCTTATAGCCGGTGACGTTTATGTTACCAATTTTACCGGTACGTTGACCGTCGATTGTCAGTGCCCGCCGTACACCTTCTTTAGCCGGCTGCGCCGAGATAATCCGTCGCCTTTCGGAGCCTACCTGCAATACGACTCCTATCAGATAATCAGTGCTTCCATGGAACGATTGCTTCGCATCAACGGCAAAAAAATTGAAACCCGTCCGATCAAAGGAACTCGCCGACGCGGCAAAACAGCCGAGGAAGATGCGGCGCTTCGTAAAGAACTGGCCGAATCGCAAAAAGACCAAAGCGAACTCTTGATGATTGTGGATCTGGAGCGAAATGACCTCAATAAAATCTGTGAGCCCGGCAGTGTTATCGTACCCGACCTCTTTGCGGTAGAAGAGTATGCCACAGTCTTCCATTTAATCGCCAACGTGATTGGCACGCTCAAACCGAATCAGACCGCCATCGATGCCCTCTCGGCACTTTTCCCAGGTGGCTCCATTACAGGCGCGCCAAAAAGACGGGCCATGGAAATCATCGACGAACTGGAATCGAGCCGTCGCCAACTCTACACCGGCACCATCGGTTACTTATCCCTCGACGGCAACTGCGACCTCAACATCGTCATCCGCACGGCCGTCCACCAAGGCGATTCGTACTATATCGGTGTCGGTGGCGGTATTACCGCCGAATCGGAACGTGGCTTTGAATATGAAGAAATCTGGCAAAAGGCAAAGGCCTTACTCAGTGCCTTGAAAGGAGAAACTTTTGATTATGAACCTTACCTTTGATGACGGCTATCAGTTTGGCCTTGGTGCCTTCGAAACCATAGCCCTCGTAAACAATCAGCCAATTTGGTTAGAAGCCCACGAAGCGCGCCTACGCCGCACACTCGACTGGCTTGGCATCACCCTACCTGACGATTGGCAACAGCAGCTTCAAATTTATTTAAACAAAAATGGTGACGGCATGGGCGTTGTTAAAATCATGGTGTCAGCTAACAATCTAAGCTTCACAGTAAGAGCTAACCCCTATGAGAATTTACCGTCTCGTCCGGGTTTTGTCCTCGCCATGTCCGACATTCGCCGTAACGAATCATCCCCTTTTGTCTACCACAAAACCTTTAATTACGGTGAATCCATCTTAGCCAAGCGACAAGCTGCTAAGGCAGGCATCGACGAGCCGATTTTCTGTAACAGTCGCGGCGAACTTACGGAAGGATCCGTAAGCAATCTCTTTTTTATAAAAAACGACCGACTTTATACACCACCCATCGAGGCCGGCCTCTTGCCGGGCATCGTCCGGGCCTACCTTTGTCAGCGCTATGAAGTAGTTGAAAAGACCATCATTCCTCATGAAATCGGCTCCTTCGATGAGTGTTTTATTACCAATTCCCTCATGGGCATCATGCCGGTACGTCAGTTTGGGACTCACGAATTCCCGGCCTCAGCACAGACAATGACGGGAACCTTATACCAAAATTATCTGCAAGATAGATTGCGAACTTTTCCTAACTACAATTAAATTTAACTCAATTAAATTAAACACCCCTGCAAACCTAAATCTGCAGGGGTGTTTAGTTTCTCGCCTATTTTTTATTAATTTGTAAGCTACTCGACGTTACAAAATTCTTAATTTTAAATTCTTTTCGCGCCTGCTCGGCAACCCTTGCCAATACATAATATAAAAAGTAAGGATCATACTCATTAAAAAAGTCTAGCCACTTATCCCTTTCTACAATATCCTCAATACTACCGATAGAAAGGAGCATAACATTACTGCGCATCTCGCCATGAGGAATCCGAATCAACGTCGTCAGCGTCTTGGCGCCCTCCTTATTTTTTAAAATTACATCAATAGAAATATCCTTAAAGCCCAATACATAACTTTCTTCCTGTGTCTTGGACTCATAGGTATCTCCAATCTCTATTTCATAGGGAACGTAGATTAAAATATCCTCGAGCCTGGTTATATCCAAAATCTGCATAACCCGTTCCAATGATTCCATATTAATATCTCGGAACTTATTGCTTACCAAGTTTTCAATAAAAGTTTTGGGGAAACCATTGTCCAAAGCAAATGACGTCTTTTTCAGATTCCGCTCTTTTAAAATTTTGCTTAGCTTGCATATAAACATTTATTAATCTCCCTATCTCCAAAAATCTATTTCAAATTACTTTTTATGTAAAATCAATTCTAAATCGACAATTAACATAAAGTATGTTATAATCCAATTATAGCCGAAATGATTATAGAAAGGCTATTATAACTAGTTACATTTTAAAGGATTTTCTAATTTTAAGAAAGAAGGAGATGATATTAGAGCAAACGTATTTAAAAGAATGTCAGTAATACATGAGGGATTTTTTTAAAAAGGAGGTCTCATATATACAATTGACTGCACTAAGAAAAAGAAAAAACCGTCTAGTATTGGCGTACTAAACGGCTAAAAACAAAGTTTTTAATTGAATTAACTACCTTTATTCTAACATACTATAGGTTTTTATAAAAGAGGCGTCTTAATGTTCATATCAATTGCCCAGATATAAACAAATAGGCGCCTTTAAACCTATCAAGAAAAAGTCTTAGCTACTACGAACAATGTTAATATGTGTTCTTTATATTCAAATCATGCAGAAAGCAGGAATACCCCATTAACACAAAATCCCTTATAGAACTACTATTTAGCTCTATAAGGGATTTATATTTTCTTATGGCGGAGAGGGTGGGATTCGAACCCACGGCCCCTTGCGGAGTCACTGGTTTTCAAGACCAGCTCCTTAAACCACTCGGACACCTCTCCAAATTAAACTATTACCTTAATATATTACCGTGTTTTGTCCAACAAATCAAGCCCTTACCGCAACTTTCCGCTGAAACGTACCGTAAATCCTGTAATCCTCCTATTTACTTCATCAAAGTTTTCTTTGTACTCTCAGCTAAAACAGGCTATAATTAACATATCGAAATTTATAATTATTATGTGAAATTTACTCGAGTTTAATAAACGAATTAAACACATCTGAGGAGCTCCATGAAATACACAAATAAAAATCAAACAAATACAAACTCATCAAATACCGCCAATACTTCCGGCACTGCCCGTAAAAATCATAAACGCAAAGCTATTGCCGCTATAATGACGATTGCCTTAGCCATGTCCGCATCAGCCTATCCGCTCAATTCCGTACATGCAGTAGATCCGGTTAACGCCTATATCGCCGCCAAAATCATCCCCTCTTTCTCGTTACCGTCACTTAATCCGATTAAAGCGGCCGGCAAATTACTGGGTCTCGTAAGCGATTCCGATGATGCCGTGAAAAAAGGCAAAAAAGTGGACAACAACTACAAGTTTAAAGCCACTAAAGTAGCGAACGGCTCAAAGACTTTTAAAAATTCTCTCAACAATAACCAGAATAATCAAAATGTAATTTTAGTACAGAAAACCGGCAAGGCGAAAGTGAAAAAAGCGGAACTCATTAAAACCGGTCATAGCGACAGCGAAGGTCTCAGCCTGTGGCGCGGTCAAAACGCCGCTCTTCTAGTTGCGCCATATAGTCAGGCCACGATTGAAAACAGCACTATCACTACCAACGGCGACGGCGCTTCCGGCATCGTTGGTAGCGGTAAGAAAGTAAAAATTACCGCTAAGGATTTAACGATTCGCACGAATAACCGCGTATCCCAAGGCATCGGTGCTGCCTATGGTGCCGAAATTTCCTTAAAGCAGAGTAATATCAGCACCTACGGTTCTCAAAGTCCGGCCCTCGCCACCGCAACGAAAGTCGACAGTAGCCTCACTGCTGATGGCGTCACCCTTCGTACTTACGGCCAAAACAGCCCCCTCATCAGCTCAACCGGCACGATGAAGTTGAATGCTATTAACGGTGAAGCATCGAATGGCACATTCGGACTTTTGGAAGGCAATACGGACGTGACATTTACCAATTCACAGCTAAAAGGAGCCAATGGTTTTTACCTATATCAAACCGATTTAGGCACCGCTGAAAAAGGGACGACCAAGCTCACCATTAACCAAAGCCGACTCACCGAAACGGGCTCTACGCCGCTTTTTACCATTCTCGGTGCTAAAGCCCAAATAAAACTCCAAGGCAATACTATCAGCCAACCGAGCCGTGCTCCATTCTTGCAGGTACTATCCGGCACGGGCGATACATCCGACCTAAATCGTGCAGCGGCGGCTATCAACAGCACCGGCAACACTAACAGCCAAGTACGTTTACAAGCCAATCAACAGGCCATTAACGGCGATATACTAGCCGACCGCGGTAGCAAGCTGGACATTAAGCTTTCGCAAAACTCCACATTTACCGGTGCCATCAATCCGAACAACAGCGCTAAACAGGCTTCTTTAAGCCTTAGCAAGGATTCTGTGTGGAATGTAACCGGTGATTCCTATCTGACGGAACTTAACAACGACGATTCAACCAACAGCAATATCCATACTAACGGTCATACGGTAAAAATTGTAAAATAATTACCCAAAGGAACGATTTATATGAAATTTATCACAACTTATTTAAGCCCCGTAAAATGGGCTTTTTTAAGCGCCTGCCTGCTCTCCTTAATTCATGTAGTCAGTGCGCTTACTGTGCCGACTTTAACGGCCAGCATCATTAATGAAGGCGTTTTGCAAGGCGACTTGGACGCCATCAGTCGCCTCAGCGTTGCCATGCTCGCCGCCTCTTTGGTAACCGTCATCGGCTCACTCAGCGCCGTATACTTGGCCGCCCATATTGCGTCACGCGTCAGCCTCAACCTGCGGCAGCAACTCGTGCAGGCGTTGCAGGACTTCTCTTTGTCGGATTTTTCAAAATACGGCACCGGCACCTTGCTCATGCGTGCCACCCGTGATGTGGAAAAAATCCAGTCCGTCCTCGCCAAAGGCATCAATATGATTCTCCCCATGCCGCTCATGATTATAGTCGGTTTAGGACTCACTTTTTACAAAAGCTTCGAAATGGGGCTCATCATTTTAAGCCTCATGGTCATCATGGTAGTGCTCATGATAAGCATTCAAAAACGGGCCCTCCCTATCGTCATGGCCGTTCAGCAGCAATTAGATAAACTGACCGACCTCGTGCGCGACCATATTATCGGCATGTCCGTGATTCGAGCTTTTAATCGCACGGACGATGAAAAAGCTGCTGAAATTGGCATGTTCACGGAATTATCCAACAAGGAAACTCGTCTGGCCCGCACCTACGCCATCGGACTGCCCAGTATCCTCATTATTTTCAACATGAGCACCGTGGTTATCCTCTGGCTTGGCGGCTATCAGATTGACTCCGGTGTGCTCCAAATCGGTGATATTATGGCCATCATCGAGTACGCCACCCTCATTTTGATGAACCTCATTATGGCTGTATTCGTGCTTCTCGACGTGCCGGAAGCCATTATTTGCTATCGACGTATTAGAGAGTTATTAGTTCATTCTGAAAACCCGACAGTTAGTTCTAAGCAAAATACAGTAACTGATAACGTTTATTTACATGCAACGGAAAGTATCTCCGGCCAAGTACCACTGTTAGAATTTCGCAATGTTACCTTCCGCTATGACGATGCGGAAGAAGCGGCCTTAAAAGATATTTCCTTCACCCTCAACGCCGGCGAAACGCTGGCTATCATGGGTGACATCGGTTCCGGCAAAAGTACCTTGGCCAAGCTCATTTTAGGCCTGTATCCTATCGAGTGTGGCGACATTCTCTTTAACGGTCAGTCAATTTTTAGCCAACCCATTGAAGATGTGCGCTCACAAATCGGCTATGTGCCGCAAAAAGCCTATCTTTTCACCGGTACCATTGCCATGAATTTAGAATTTGGCAAAAGCCAAGCCTCGAATGCACCGCTGACACGTGAAGATATTGAAGAAGCGGCAAAATTAGCGGGCGCCCATGAATTTATCAGCCGTTTCGAAGACGGTTATGAGCACGAACTTGCTCAAGGCGGTACCAACCTATCCGGCGGTCAGCGCCAACGCCTCGCCATGGCTCGTGCCTTAGTTCGTAAACCTCGTCTTTTAATTTTTGACGACAGTTTCTCTGCCTTGGACGGCATCACCGAACAGCAAGTGCGTAAAGCCGTAGCCGAGGAGATTAGCAATAGCAACGGCAATAGAAACAGCGATGGCATTACCTCCGGCAGGGCATTCATATCTATTGAACAGAAGGTCAGCGCCGCCCGAAAAGCCGATAAAATCCTGGTCATCAACCAGGGTGAATCGATGGGCGTAGGCACGCACGAAGAACTCTTGGCTCATTGCCCAATCTATCAGCAGATTGTAACATCACAGGAGGTGGCACTATGAAACTGGTCAAACGATTCCTCCTGGACTCACGCAGTCAGTGGTGGCGCCTCGGTTTTCTAACCATAGCCTTAATCTTGGCCGCGAGCTTTGAAATTATCGCCCCGCGCCTCTTAGGTGACATTGTCGATGCCATCGTTCAGGGCCTCGAACAGCACCGTGAAATCAACGCCATTTTAGACGGTACAATCGATACAGTCCTTCTACTCATCATTTTTTACAGCTGCCACGCCGTATTCACATACGTTAGTGAATTTATCATCGCCGGCAGTGCACAACGCATGGTATTAGCTTTGCGCAGCCGCGTAAGCCATCAGATTCATCATTTACCGATGTCCTATTTCAATCAACACAACCGTGGCGATATGTTAAGTCGCCTTACGAGTGACTTAGACTCCGTCGGCGAAACGCTCCGTGAAGGCATTCCGGGCCTCATCTCATCGTTTATCGGCATCGTCGGTGCCGTCGCCATGATGATTTGGATTAGTCCGCTCCTGGCTGCGATTATTCTCGGCGTTATCATCGTCGGCGTTCTCGGCTTAACCTTTACGTCTAAAAAAGCGCGCACTATCTACCTGCGCAATCAAGAGGCTTTAGGTGCTGTGAACGGCGGCATTGAAGAATTAATTTCAGGCAAGCAAATCATACAGTCTTTTGGTCTTGAAAAAGTCTCCACCGACCACATGACGGATTTAAATACACGTCTCTTTACGCGTGAACGACAATCCGGTTTTATGGGGCAGCTCATCATGCCGTTGGTTAACTTCATCAACCAAATAGGCTACGTCCTCGTTGCCATCCAAGGCGGTCTCTTCGTGTTGCGCGGCTATATCACCCTTGGTGACATCCAAGCCTTTTTCCTCTACGTAACACAAGTATCCGACCCGATTTCGCGCAGTTCCTACATCTTAACCCGATTTCAAGAAACACACGCCGCCTTAGGTCGTATTTACGAGATTCTGGACGCTCCGATGGAGGATGACTCAGGAACCTTACAAGACGTGCCTAACTCTGTTGCGGGCGCCGCATCAAGTACTAATGCCATTGAATTTAGTCATGTGAACTTCGGTTACAGCGACGATAAACCGCTTATGACGGATGTAAACTTTGAAATCCCCAGCGGCCACGTCGTAGCTATTGTAGGCCCTACGGGGGCCGGCAAAACCACAATCATTAACCTGCTCATGCGTTTTTATGAAATATCCGGCGGTACCATTACTATTCACGGTACGGACATTCGCAAATTAAGCCGCGAAGCCTTGCATCGTCAAATCGGCATGGTATTGCAAGACACGTGGATTTTTACAGGCACCATTGCTGAAAACATCGCTTACGGTAAGCCGGATGCAACGCGGGAAGAAATTATCCATGTTGCGAAACTGGCCATGGCGGATCATTTTATCCGCACCTTGCCACAAGGCTATGATACGATCTTAAAAAATGGTGCCGATGACCTCTCGCAAGGGCAGCGCCAATTACTGACGATCGCTCGTGCCTTTTTGGTTAACCCAAGCATTCTCGTACTTGACGAAGCCACCGCCAACGTTGATACGCGTACAGAAGTGGAAGTGCAAAAAGCGATGAATCAACTCTTAAAAGGCCGTACCGGTATCGTCATCGCCCATCGATTATCCACCATTCGTGACGCCGATTTATTGCTCGTTGTGAATAACGGTCAAATCGTTGAGCAGGGTACTCACCAAGAACTCTTGGCTAAGGGTGGTTATTATACGGAATTGTATGAAAACTACGCCAAGGGGATGACGGTGTAAACATGCATTCTAAATGCAATTGAATAAAAGATTCTATATACGGACAAGGCCTTATCGGCGGTAGGACGTATAGACTTATAAAGTAAAACGGGATTGTTCCAAGGTTATTACCTCGGAACAATCCCGTTTTTATTTAATTAAAGAGAAGCCAATTTAACTATCTCACACAGCTACCATATTAGAAATTGATAGCAGCGGTTTAGTTCAACTATTTATTAGCCAACTGGCGCATAATTTCCTGAACTTGCGTACGTAATTCCGCATTTTCCTGAGCCTGCTGTTGAACCTGAGCCCGTAATTCTTCAATCGTAGAATTCTGGTTTGCTAATTGCTTAGACTGTTCAGATACAACTTCGGCTAAGGCAGATTTCGAGTAATTCGAATACTCGTTACTGCTACCGAACTTAACACTTACGCCGGCATTAAACATGTTTTCACCGCCGCCCATGCTGGTGCCGATGGAGAATAACAAGTCATTCGTCGGACGATAGAACGCACCAATTGCTACAGCATTAGCCGATTTGTAGTTACCGTAACCGGCGGCAAAATCCCATTTAGCAGTCGGATCGTAATCTTGCGGATGCAATGCTGCTAAAGCGGCCGCACCGGCACCGACACGATTAATACGATTGTCCAGTTTGTTAACCTGACTGTTCAAGCTGGTTACGTTATTGGTAATATTGCTTACTTCGTTGGAAATGGAAGTAATATTATTGGTGTTCTGCGTAATCTGAGTCGTATTAGCAGCTACTTGGCTATCTAAAGCACTCAGGTTTTGGCCGGCTGACTTAGATTTTTTCACGTAAGTACCGTCTTCAGCAACGCGTGTTTCATTATAAACAGTACCGCCGGTAACAATTCCTTTATTGTCTGCAACTACCTTGCCATCGGTGTTCACTTTGATTTTGTAATTAGTTCCGCCGATACTATTCTTTTCTGTGCTGTCGATAGTAATTGTGCTATCACCATCAGCATTGGCAATGGTATTTCTCGTATCAACGGCAGCTGCAATTGTAGACAAGTTAACGCTTCCGGAAATGATTTCTTTTCCATCGGAATTCTTAATAGATAGACCTAATTTATTATCTTTAAAGCTCAAAGCATCCGTACTTTCCTGTAGCCCTGTACCCGCAGCATCCAAAGCCGCTTTAAGCTGCGCCACGTTGACCGCATCGGTATCATTGGTACCGGCTGCAACATTGGTAATTTGACGAGTTAAACCTGTTTCACTATCACCAACGGAAACAGCCGCCGCACCGGATTGCCAAGCGGATGTAATCTGAGTTTTTTCCGATACAGCTGCCGTATAGGCTTTATTGGCATCATTCACGGCTGTTTCTGCCGTATCCATAGCGGCTCTTGCTTCATCATTGGCAGTCTTAGCAGCATCCATCCGTTCTTTAATTTTTTTACCTTGATTCGAATCATGGTCAATACTGTTATAAGCATTTACAGCCTGAACATAATCGGCATTTTTGGCCAGATAATCAGAAACCTTGGTTTCATAATCAGCTTTAGCTGTCGAAAGAGCGGATTCCAAATCAGGGATACTGCTATTTAATTCGGCAAATCGATCTTCTTTGCCGGCATAAGCAACAATAGCCACTTCATTTTCAAAATCTTTACCTGTAATCGGATTATAGCCAAATAACCCTTTGTCAACAGCCGATACAGAATTACTGCCGATAGCCACGCCACCATCATGTTGTACGTCCGTATTATAGCCGAGCATAACAGCGTTGCTGATATTTTCCGTATGTTCACGTAACGGTTTTTGCACCTTCACCGCATAGTGCAGCGTATCTCCTGTCCACTGTAAATTTCCGGTCACATGTTCAAAACTCTTAGGCGTATGAGATTGTTCTTCATAGCCTACTTTCGTTCCCATAGTTCCAAGAATTACGTTATTTTTGCTACCCGATAAGGTATGGTAATCACCGATGACAACATCCGTAGTTGCGTCGCTAAGCGTATTGCCGCTCCCCATGACAGAGACATGATTCACATTAGTGGCTTTATTTTGATAACCGGTAACCATATTATAATCACTGACTGCAGCTTCGGTGCCGCTTAAAGTATTGCCCGTTCCAAAGATGGAAGATCGTCTTGCATAATCCGACACATTGCCGTTCCCAAGTGCAAATACGGAACCCCCATTTAAAGTTGCAAACTCACCCATCACCTCGGAAGAACGATCTGTATAACCAAAATCGTCCCCTGCATGATAATAGAGCTCGCCCCAACGGCCCGTCATAAAACCGCCTTCAATACCTTCAGTCATATTACCGGCTGCATTGGTCACACGGTTACCGGTACCGAAAACCATGGAACTCAAAGACGAATCAACTTTATTCAAAGTCCCAAAAGTTCCGGTTGCAATCGAAACACCCATTCCATTCTCGGAACTAAGCTTATTATCCACGCCATAAAGAGAGGAATAAACAGTCATTCCCTCAATGGTTGAACGAGTGCCAACAGCTGTACTGAGAGGCCCTAAGCTCTGAACTCTATGCCCGATTGCTGTAGTGCCATCGGCTCCCAATGCATGGTAACCAATAACAACCATTTTCCGATTACCAACTCCGATAGTCTTCTTTTCTTCAGGTGATAAAGAGCCTATGATAATAGAATCCAGAATATTACTGCCTTTTTGATTATCACCGATAATAATACCTGCTGCCGCACCGTCAATATCATTATTATTACCGATAACCGTTAAGGAGTCCCATTCATTGCGATACGTATGATTACCGGTAAGGACATTACCGCGACCAATGGTTAAGTCGGAAATATTAGGTTCACGGCCTTCCGGATGACCATAGTCAGTAACGGTACCAACATCTCGACCGATTATTTTATTATTATCACCGATAACGTTTTGTTTACGACTCCCCCGTACTTCGTTGTTATTACCTAGAACACGAGTATCAACGCTGGCTTCATATCTTGTTCCACCCTGCCATGGGTAGCTCTTTGTTACCTTATTATCATTACCTACAATATTAACGCCATTGGTGTCTTCAACGGTATTGGTATCCCCAATAACATTGGCATCTTCACTGCCGGTCACTGAATTTTCCGTCCCCACGACACGAGCCGTTTTGTCATCAGTTACGGTATTCGTTGTCCCCGTAGCGGTACCACTGTCTACAACGATGTTTTCTGCTGCTAACACTTGCCCGCCTAATAACAGACTCAATAATACGGCACTGCTCAAAGAAGCTTTGACTATGCGACGACGATTTTGATGCTTTGTTTCCATCCTAAAACTCCTCTCATACCCTATACCATATAACACTTTTACCATGCGATGAACTCAAATTATACCCCTTATAAATTCATCAAATATTCACTATAATTAAATGCTAGCACTTTTATCATGTAGGGTCAATGAGAGTATTAGTTCATATTTATCACATTTGCCCAAAATACAATCAATATAGCATAATTTTCTTTGATAAAACAATCTATATCACTTCATCTAACCTTTACAAGCTTAACAAATTCACACTATAACCATCCCATTACAATCATCAATATTTTGCGATAATTCATTGATAAAATTTTAGTAAGTATCTTGTTTTCCAACAAAAAAAGAACCGCCAAAACAATTTATCTTGCCTTGTAACGGTTCCTATCATAGATGTCATCAATATTCAATTATAATTCACTAATAGCCGAGCATCTTACCACAACATTCCCGACGTCCAAATCAATCGCAATGCTAAAATCCCTACTCCTAAAGAGAACACCATAAGAATACTGGTAGCTTTAAGACGTTTAGCAATAGCCGCACCAAGTTGGGCCCCAATGACGGCCCCAATGCCGCAGGCAATGGCGATATTCCATTGAATATGACCCAAGGAATAATGTGTGACTACACCTGTAATCGTGGATAAGAATAATATAAACTGGCTCGTAGCCGTTGCCACATGTGTGGGGAAGCCCAAAATATACACGAGCGCCGCCACGTGAATGAGCCCGCCGCCGATGCCGAAAACGCTGGAAATAAAGCCGACTACCACACTGATTAAACAACCGATAGTTTTACTATAGGTCAACTCATGAAGTTGCAAAGATTCTTCCTTGCGTTGTCCTTTCGTCCAGTTTTTATAACCGATAAACGTCGACATGCAGAGTAGGAATAAACCGAACCAGAATTTCAACATGGATATGTCGAAGCCTTCCGACGCGACAGCGCCAAGATAGGATCCGGGAATCGTAGCCAGCGTAAACCAGATTGCCGCACTGTAGAGTATTTTTTTCTGCTTAATAAACGCTGTCGAAGCGGACATGGCATTGAACATAACAATAGTGAGCGAGGTACCGACTACCATGGCCGGCGACCAGTCGGTAAATAAATATAAGAATACCGGCACGAAAATTAAGCCTCCGCCGGCGCCTATGAGTGTCCCGAAGGCTCCTACACCAATACCCAGCACAATAAATCCCAAAAGCACGCCCCACGACATGCCCAAAATCAATCCTGTTGCCCCATCCATAGCCGACTCAACCTCATTTCTCTTTTTTCAAAACACCGACTTAAAATAGCGTAACTACTCTTAATACTGCAAATACACCACGTATTTGATTATATCCATATTTTTATTCAGTATATCGCAAAATAAACAGAAACGCCATCACTTCCTGGTTATAGCTGTTCGTGATTCAGCTACAATCCCGCAAATGATGGCGTTTTTGTTTACGTAAGTTTGTGTAAGTGTGTGTAAATACGTATATAGTTAACTGATTGTTCGTGTCAATCAAGGAACTACCTTAAATCGGTATATTTGGTTGTTTTTGCCTATAAAACGGCGGATACGGCTGTTACGATTGGCGCAATGACCGTTGTCATGATGCCCATGAAAATCATGGCCAAAGAGGCAATAGCACCGGTTTTAGGGCCGTCTTCATAGGCTTTAGCAGTACCGGTCCCATGAGCCGAAATACCGTAAAGCATGCCTTTTAACAAGCGGTTATGAATATGAGCCCGTTTAATCATCATGGTGGTCATAATCATACCGATAAGGCCGGTTGCAATTACGAGGATGGCCGTAATCGTAGGGTCGCCGCCCATTGTATCAGACGCAGCTAAGGCTAGCGGCGTCGTTACGGAACGCGGAGCAATACTGTGAACGAGTTCAGGGCTAAGTCCGATAAGTTCGGCGAGTCCCATAGAACCCAAGAACGCCACCGAACAACCCATGCCGATAACAACCAAGAGCGGAATAAAATATTCTTTTACTACGCCACGGAATTTATACAAAGGCACCGCAAAGGCCACGGTGGCCGGTTGCAACATCATCGTGATGTACTGGCTGCCTTCCTGATATACATCGTACGGAATATTCATAGTTACGAGGAATAAACCGATAACTACCGGCACGCCCAACAACGGGGTAAAATAGAGTTTTTTGCCGGAACGTTCATACAATTTTTTAAAAAGAAAATACAAAACTACAGTGCCCACTAACGATTCGATGATATGAATACTAATCATCTGAAACGGTGAATAATTTACCATAATTTGTACCCCTTTCTACGTAATTTCATAACACTCAAGGTAATAACCGTAACGGAAATCAAGAGTGTTACAATACTCGTTACGATAACGCCCAAGAGCATAGCCCCCGTACTGCCAAATAATTGTGTATATTGAATAACCCCTATAGCGGACGGAATGAAGAACAACAAAAGTTCCCCGATTAAAACGGCCGCTCCCTGTTCCACCCAGTTAAGCTTGATGATACCTGAGCAGAGCAACAAAAATAACAAAATCATGCCCACCAAAGTCCCCGGTAATGGCAGGTTCAACCACTCTTTCAAGTAGCCTCCCAACACTCCAATCAAGGCGAGCAATAGAATCTGACCTACTACAATCGCCACACGTTTCATCCTCAAACGCCTCCTACATATCGACTAATTTTTATTCTGCAATATACTGTGTCTTCATTCAATAAACGAATGTTGTATTTATTGTGTACTCGTATAGGGATTTTTCGATATTCCCTTTGTCATGACTTATTGTATCTCATTTTTTCTTAAAAAAATAATATTTTTTCCCTATACGGCCGTATTCTTTTTAGCTATAATAGATGTAGATTATATTGCAGGAGGATTATATGGATATTACCCATTTAAAATATTTTGTCGAAGTGGCTCGCCAGAAGAGTTTCACCAAAGCGGCCCAAACTTTACACGTAAGTCAGCCGTCACTAAGTAAAGCGGTACGCCTGTTGGAAGGGGAATGGAACAAGCAATTATTCCGCCGTCGCGGGCATCGCATCGAGCTTACCAATGAAGCGTGCGCCGTATTGCCGCAGATTGAAGCCTTAGTGAGGCAATTTGAAGTGCTTGAACACCAGATGCATCACACGAATGATACGGAATCGGGTGAATTGAGCCTCGGCATCCCGCCGATGATCGGTTCTTCCTTCTTATCGCCGATTATTCGCGACTTCATGGCCGCCTACCCGCAAATTTCGTTAAAGGTAAGTGAACACGGTTCACCGCAAATCGCCCAGCTTGTACAGGACAATCAATTGCAGGTTGGATTCGTTACCTTGCCGGTGTCTGACTTTACCAACCCGGATACACAAACCTATATCTTTAACCACCAGCCTTTATACTATGTGATGCAACCAGATTCACCATTCGCCCATTACGAGTCCGTTACTCTTCACGAAATTCGCAAAGAACCGCTTGTGTTCTTTCATCCGTCCTTTTCGTTATACGATATCATCTTAGGTCGTTTTCAAGAAATCGGCGTAGTACCGCAAATCGTAGCGCAAAGCAACAACTGGGACTTCATCACGGAGCTTGTAAAAAGTGGTCTCGGCACGGCTATTTTGCCACAGACAATCTGCGAACGTCTTAATAAGGAGCAGTTGGTTTCAATTCCTATCGAGCCCCGCATCAACTGGGTGCTCGGCATGATTTGGAACGAACAGTCCATGATTGTACCGGCAATTCGCCTGTGGGTTAACTATTTCCGCTCTCATGTGGTGGAAGAACGCCTGGTTCACGGCGAAGATCCGGGGCCTGCCCCTTCTATTTTATGTGATTCTAAATAATCACATAAAACAAGCCCCTTACAGCCAATCGCTGTAAGGGGCTATTTTCATTCACTATGCGAAACTATGCAGGTAATTAATTACTTTAATAGTTTCTCCAATGCACGTTGTCGTTTTTTGCATTTTTCTTTCACCGGTCGGCAATGGTTGCCGCACACTTGACAACGACCTTTACTGTCGGTCAGCAAGGCTTTCTTTTCCGCCTTGGTCGTCTCGTGTAGGTCCGGTAATTTCTTACCAAGGCGTTTTATTTTTTTGGATTTTTGTCATCCGAATTGCTATGTAATTTTTGCAGGGCATCATCGATGAAGTCCAATACGCCCAAAGCCGCACCGCGAGCGCTTTCTTTCATATTGTCCGCTACTTCGGAAATATGATCGGCTACTTTGTCAGCTACTTCTTGAGCTCGTTCAGATAATTCATCGGCTTTATCGGCAGCCTGGTCTTTCAAATCAGCCGCTTTATCGGCTAATTCATCTACTTTGTCCGATGCCTGTTCCTTTAAGTCTTGCGCTTTATCAATTGCTTGATCTTTCAAATCAGCCGCTTTGTCGGCTAATTCATCTACTTTGTCGGATGCCTGTTCTTTAAGCTCTTCCGCTTTATCGGATGCTTGGTCTTTCAAATCAGCCGCTTTGTCGGATAGTTCATCAACTTTATCGGCTGCTTGGTCTTTCAAATCAGTTGCTTTGTCGGCTAGTTCATCAACTTTGTCCGACGCTTTATCTTTTAACTCTTCTGCTTTATCAGTTGCTTGATCTTTTAATTCTTCAGCTTTATCAACAGCTTGGTCTTTCAAGTCTTCAGCTTTACCGGCCAATTCTTCAGCTTTATCGGAAACTTTTTCAACAACTTCTTCTGCTTTGCCATCAGTGGCTTGATTCAAATTCTTGGCTAATTCTTCTTTAGTGGACATTTCGTCTACCACCTTTCCTTTGACATCATTCACTTTTGACTGCACTGCTGTTGCTACACTGCCAGCTGTTTTGGAAATCTCTTTTGTTTTGTCAGCCGCGGTGTTAGCTACATCATCAGTCAACTCTTCCAAATTTTGATACCATTCTTCGCTGCGCTCTTGCACGCCTTTTTTGGCGTGTTTCGCTTTTTTCAATGCTTTTTTTGTTTCTTTTTCAGCCGCTTTAGCTGCTTTTTCAGCTTCTTTCGCGACTTTCTTAGCTTCTTTTTTCGCTGCTTTATGGGCTTTTTTAATAGATTTTTTTGCCTGTTTAGCGAGTTTTTTAAATTCTTTCCACTCCGTATGGAGCATCAAATCTTCAAGCGTCATTGTCCCCTCTTTGCCATCCGGCAAGTTTTGGCTCAACATGTCCAAAATATCTTGCAAAAAGATTTCCGATGTTGGGAATACGTTATGATCGTCATCCTCGTCATCATCCACCTCAGCTGCAAACGCCGCCGAATCGGCCGTTCTCACCCCCGCATTCAATACAGCATTCGTTCCTGCCAATAAATTGTCATCCGCATCGGCTTTTACACTATGAGTTAAAGATGATTGCGGAATATCTCTATCAGTAATGGCATCAGCTGCCACTGCCTGTGTTTTAGCTGCCGTCGGTTCAGCCACAAGGGTACCATCTTGACGTGGTACTACCGAGCCGTCACGGCGATTTACAACGGAACCATCCTGACGAGTCACTACTGTGCCATCTTGACGCGTAGCTACAGCACCTTCACGACGTGCCGCTACCGTACCGGCTTGGCGTAATGCAACCGGTCTTTCCGAAACATCTACATCCGCCAAATCCACTTGATCTATGTTTAATTCTTCACTGGTTAGTTCATCCCCTTGGGCCTGAAATTCATCTTCCAAGGAATCATATATATGAAGCTGCTCTAACAAGTCTTGCGTTTCATCGATTTCCTGCCACAAACTGTCCAATAACGCCGTATAAAATAAGCGTGCTTTCACTTCTTCATACGCCTGACGCGTAATATGAAGTTCTTCATATGTCAGGTCTTCAGTACTATCCAGCTCTTCTATTAACTGCTGAATATGACGATCCTCAGCATACTTATTCTGTAACGAACGACGAACCGATTCAATAACAGACTTACCAATGATGCCATGACGATTATGCATACTTCCAGCTCCCATCTTCCTATACCTTCGGTAATAAACATTAAGCTAAAAACAGTAAAAAGCAAATCTATATCATCGAGTGCTGGCTTTTTAGCCATCCCTACACACCCGGATTCGGTGAATCTATCTCTATCTTAAAACAAATTTCTTAAAAATACCAATCTAAACAGTTAAGCCATAACCTAATTCGCTATTAAAGTAATCCTTTGCAGGAATTATTTATTCAATAAAGGCACCGTGTTGCTGGCGAGTGGCATAACCGTTACGGTGTAATCATCGCGACCGATTAATTTGTTCGCAAGCTCAATGGCTTCATCGATGGATGTTACTACATCGATGCCCACGCGGTCACAAATTGCTTTATTTTCCGGTTTCGTCACCAAGATATGGCGATATTTCTGAAAATCTTCGCCTAAATGGAACGCAATAAAGCCCGGTACGGTAAAGCCATTACGCAATTTAATTTCACGTTCTTTCAAATCGCGGGTATCAAACCAACCGAGGAATTCTTCCGGTTCGTGAATATCCGGCAATTCCATAAGCAAAATAACCACGCCACCCGGCTTACATGCAAGCACTGCATTAACCTGGGTTTTAACACCTTGATACAAGTTAATATCTTTCGGATAACCGCCCGCCGAAGCGATAACGCAGTCAGCCAATTCATTAACCGGTACCCCGTAAATCTGTTTAACTAATTTCGTGCCTTCCAGCCATGCATCTTCCCAATGACCGGCCACGAATTTCGCTAATTTACCTTCCGTATTCGCTACGGAATTAATGAGGAAATCCGCTTCTACGGCACGACCATGTTGCATCTGATCGTCATGCATAATATTATTCGTAATATTACCGCTTACGATTTCAGGTTTCGTACCGCCACCAATCTCTTCCGACAAGCAAAGATTGTGGTTTTTTTGAATCGTCTGATAGGATGAAATACCCGGTAAAATGGCCTTACGACCGCCGCCAAAACCGGCAATCAAGTGGTATACGATACCGCCCGTCAAAATGAGACGATCCGCATCTAAAGCGAGTTCATTCACTTCAATCGGTACACCATGAGATGTTTCGCCGATATGACGGAAATGACTGTCCGGATTGATACCGCTACTGTGTTCAATACGAACGCGATTAACGACTTCGTCACCAAACTCGGAACGAGATTCCGCTTCCGATTGAAGACGATGAGCACCATAAGCGATTAAAAGGAAAATCTTTTCATCCGGCACACCTGCTTCGTTCAAATAATTAAGCAAAGTAGGTAAGTAAGCATCATAGCGAATCCAGGCGCGTGTAATGTCGGATACAACGATACATACCGTTTCATCATGCTGCACAATATCTTTTAGCGGCGCCGTGCCGATTGGATTATCCAAAGCTTCAAGAAGCGCTGCCGGAATATCTTCAATAGCGGGATAGTCCGCCCCTTCCACAACATCTACTACTTCTTGAGTGGGTAAATCAAATTCAACCTCGCCGTTGCCATACTTCAATTTAAAGTGTTTCATCGTTATTCTCTTCCTCTCTCTTTTGGTGGGCCAAGCGTTCCCAAAGGGCCCCTTTCATAACAATACCTTCACCGAATTTTTCTTCGAGGTCATCTACAGTCTTTGCCAATTCATCCTGTGACACTTCACTCTCAAATAAAGATGTCTGCCCCCATTCATCGGCAAAATCGCTGACCGTAAGCCCTAAAAGGCGAATCGGTTTATCAATGTTTAGTTTATTATACAACATCAATCCTATACGGTATAGTGTTTCTTCATTGTCAGTAGGCATATCTATGCGTTTTTGACGACTTATAGTCTTAAAATCGTTAAAACGGACCTTAATGGAAACGGTATGTCCTTTCAAACCTTGCTGCCGCAAACGTTTCGCCACTTTATGGGCAAAATAGTGCCATTCGCGGTCAATGACAGCTTCATCGGTCAAATCTGTTTCATACGTCAATTCATTGCCGATGGAATGAATCATGCGATCATATTCTATCGGCCGGTCATCAATGCCTCGGGACAAATCGTAGAGCCGTTTAGCCTGATTGCCCGCTACGGGGCGCAATTTCGACTCATCCCCTAGCGCCGCAATTTGACCGATTTTATAAAAACCCGCTTCATGTAGACGTTTTTCCGTTTGTTTGCCTACGCCCCACAAGCGTTTAACCGGCAGATTGGCAATAAATTTAGCTTCCTGTCCATAAGGTATTACCACCAAGCCATCGGGCTTTCTAATATCCGAAGCCAGTTTTGCCAAATACTTATTCGGTGCGAGACCAACCGAAGCTATAAGGCCGGTCGCATCTAATATATCCTTTTTAATAGCCTTACCGACCGCATAAGGGCCGTCAAAACGATTATGGAGGCCCGTTATATCCAAAAAAGCTTCATCTAGCGATAACGGCTCAATATAGGGTGAATAGCGTTCCATAATAGCATGGACCTGCTCTGAAACAGCATGGTACACTTCGAACCGGGGCCATAAATAAATACCGTCCGGACAAAGCTCACGGGCCTTGGCCATACTCATGGCCGAATGAACACCTAATTTACGAGCTTCGTACGACGCGGTAGATACCACACCACGCGAAGAAAGGCCGCCAACGATAACCGGGCGGCCTCTATACTCGGGATTATCGCGTTGTTCAACTGATGCATAAAAAGCATCCATATCCACGTGCATAATCCAGCGTCTCATATTAACTCCTGTTGTTTCTTATTCAGGTTTATCTTCTAAGCGACAATATTTAATCTGAGCGCAAATACATTCATCTTTGGTTTTGTACAAATCAGGTAAGATCTTAACTAACTCATCAAAAGTTTCTTCGTTGATTGAATAGCGTGTCCATAACCCGTTACGCTGCGAGTTAACAACACCTGCATCAATCAAAATTTTCATGTGATAGCTCAACGTAGACTGCGACAAATTGAAGCTTGCCAAAATGTCACAAGCACATAACTCATTACATGACAACATGTCAATGATATGCAATCTAGTTTCATCACTCAATGCTTTAAAAATCGTTGCCAATCTTTCGTATGATACTTCCATGCCCAATACTCCTTTTTTTAACCTTAGCCATTACCCTTTCGCCTTATTCTATGTAATATATTATATACTAAAACGCAAGATAAATCTAATAATTTCAATGTTTCAAGTTTTCGATAAATATATGAAAAAAAAGCACTAACTTACAAACACTTATTCGACAAAGGTTTTCACGGTTTGTTAATTCATAATTATTAATTATTTTGAATAAGTTAGCATATGAAAGTCAATCAATTTTACCGCATTTTTATGAGGTTTTACTGCTCTTAGCCTTGACAAAAACGACTTTGCAACAATATACAAAAGTAGTCTTTCATTATACATTCGCCACAATTATCTTGAATTCTGCTTTTCCGAACACAATTTCGGTAAAACTCATTGACTAAAGTTGAATATAGCCACAAAAAAATGAATAAATACCCAAATTTTTTCAAAACAAATCAGATTCGAATCATCATTTTTTCATTCAACATTCACATAAAATTAAATGTGTTCAAACAAAAAAATCAGCGGCCGAGACAAGCTCGCGCCGCTGATTTTAGGAAAAGGGATCTCCTAAATATGTCAATGAACAACCTTCTGTAGGGAGGGACTTGCTGTTCATTTATTAACCGGTTAAAAAGGGTTAACCGAATAGTTGAATCTTATAATTTACCTACAAGGTCAAGACCCGGTTTTAAAGTATCTGCACCCGGTTTCCATTTAGCCGGACAAACCTGGTCACCATGTTTAGCTACGAATTGAGCTGCCTGCACTTTACGAACCAATTCATCGGCAGAACGACCGATACCCATGTTGTGGATTTCAGCAGTTTCTACTTTGCCTTCCGGATTTACTACGAAAGAACCGCGGTATGCACGACCTTCTTCTTCGGAGAAAGTTTCGAAGAAGTCAGCCAGTTCATGTTTCTGATCAGCTAACATAGTGTACTGAATTTTTGCGATGTTTGGAGACGCATCAGCCCATGCTTTATGTACGAATTCGGAGTCAACGGATACGGAGAATACTTCTACGCCCATTTCCTGCAATTCTGCATAATGGGACTGTAAATCTTCCAATTCGGTAGGGCAAACAAATGTGAAATCGGCCGGATAGAATACGAATACGCTCCATTTGCCAACTACATCTGCTTTAGTTACTGTTACTACGTCCGGATTGCGGAAACCCTGTAAGGAAAAATCAGGTAATTCTTTGCCGATAATTGCCATTTGTGAGTCACTCCTTGTGTTTAATAAACTTACTATACTTTAAAAACTATCATGAGCTGCATTATTACCAAACAGTAAAAAGCAACCTAACTTGCTATTAGAACAAATATACAGTGCTCTCTATTTTGAATATACAATGTCGCTAATTGATAGTTATTAATAACGGATAATCTATATCGATTACATAATTATCATACACCACGCAACGAAAAAAATCAATACGAAATCGAGTTTCAGTTATGCAATTTATGAAAAAAGGCGATACATTTTTGCAATCTAAAAATAAAGCGATATAGTAATACCACTATACCGCTTTACCTCTTACATTATTCAGTTTTATACACCTTATGTCCCCGCAATCATTAAATCGGTTTATAAAGCCTCATATATCAGTTATTTATTTTACTAAGCCCTTAGCTACCAAAAAGTCATGAGCTACTTCTTTAGGACTCTTATGCTCCACGTCTACTTGATAATTTAACTCACGCATTGTGTCCGTGTCTAAGGTTGCCATCATACGATTAATAACATCTTGTAATTCAGGATGTTCTTCTATGGTTTCTTGGCGAACCAACGGTACACCGTAATACGGCGGAAAGAATCCTTTATCATCAGCCAAAACAGTCAGATTATATTTCTTTAATAACCCATCTGTAGAAAAGGCATCCACTACCTGTACATCACCGCTTGACAACGCCACATAGCGCGTGGCCCCGTCAATGCCTTTAGCATCTTTAAAAGTAAAACCATACTCATTTTGAACGCCGCGTAAACCATCCTGACGATTCAAAAACTCAAGGGTAGTACCGGCCTTCAAAGAGGAGGCAACCTGACTTAAATCACTCATGGTATGCAAATTATACGCCTGTGCCACAGCAGGATCTACCGCCAAGGTATAGGTATTGCTGAAAGGAGCCGCCGCCAACAAGGCAACATCATACTTCTTCGCCAATTCCTCTTTCGTTGTATCGTATACTTCCTGCTCATCGCTTATGGGATCATGTTTTAAAATATCCACATAGGCCGTACCGGTATAATCAATATACGCATCTAAATCGCCTTTTTCCATGGCACTAAACAGCACCTGGGTGCCGCCGGCACCTAAGTGACTTTCTATCTTAATATTTGTATTTTTTTCAATCATTTCACCCAGCATATTACCCAACACTAACTGTTCGGTAAACTGCTTACTCCCGATACGAATCGTATTAGGATCTTTAACTAAATTGGCATATACATTCTGCCCAAACATAAATACCAGTAAGGCTACTACGACGCCGACACTCCATTTCTGGCGACGTCGTTTAGCCGTAAGGGTCGAGCGAGTTTTCAACAACTCAGGCTGCAAACTGACCGGTGTTACCAATGACTCCACTTGAGACAGCACCCAGTCAATGGCCAAGGCCAATATACAGGCAGGAATCGCGCCGGCCAAAATCATACCGTTATTAACGGAACTGATGCCGCTAAAAACTAAAAAGCCCAAACCACCGGCGCCGATAAAGGCGGCAATTGTCATAAGGCCTACGGCCGTAACGGCTGAAATTCGTACACCCGCCATTAACATAGGCAATGTTAACGGTAACTGTACCTTCCATAAAATTTGTTGACGTGTTAAGCCAATCCCGCGAGCCGCCTCAATGGTGCCCGGCGAAATCTGACTGATGCCGATATAGGTATTTTTGACAATCGGCAAGAGGGAATACAAAAACACCACAATGACCGACGGCAAGGTACCAATCCCTAAGAGTGGAATGGCAAAACCCAATAAGGCCATGCTGGGAACCGCTTGAATTAAGTTAGTAGCCCCCATGACCGGCTTATTTAAAGGCTTTACGTAGCTGATTAAAATCCCCAGCGGCAAGCCCACCAGAATAGCTAACCCCACCGCAATGGCAGTTAGCTGGATATGCTCTAACAAAAGACGCATAATCTGATCTATATTTTCAAACATATAACTAAATATACCCAATTATATTACCTCCGCATCATCTACATACTGACTTCCTAAGGTGGTAATTAAACTACTTTGTGTAATGACCCCCGCCAGGCGTTCAGAATCATCCAGTACAATCATATACGGACGGTGCAAGGTCTGAATTGTTTCTACCACATCTAATAAGGAATCCCCCACATGAGCCAATTTCTTCGGCTGGGCCATAATTTCACTGACAGGTCCTTGTAAACTTATTTGCTCACGAATCATACGGGCATTAACTAAGCCTCTAAAACGACGCGTGCCGCGGTCTACAATAATAAGGAAATCTTGAGGGATATCTTTAATTTTTTTCATACAACGGAATAAACTGTCCGTCGGATAGGCGATATTGGTGGCATCAATCATGATGTCTTCCGCTTTGATGAACTCCGGCGAGTTCCAAATACGATTTTTACCAATAAAGCTTTCTACATATTCCGTAGCGGGATTCCGTAAAATTTGTTCCGGCGCATCGTATTGTTCTACATGACCTTCACGCATTAAACAAATACGATCCGAGATTTTAATGGCTTCATCCATATCATGGGTTACGAAAACAATCGTTTTCTTTAATGTTTCTTGTAAACTGCGAAGCTCATCCTGCAAGGACACACGCGTAATAGGGTCAATCGCAGAGAAAGGTTCATCCATCAAAATAACATCCGGATCGACAATAAGCGCTCGTGCTACGCCGACACGTTGCTGCTGACCACCGGATAATTCGATGGGATAACGATTCAATAAATCACGGGATAAATCAACGAGGTCCATCATTTCATTAATCTTCTCAGCCCGACCTTCTTGCGGCATCTTATGAAGATCCATAACTAATTCTAAATTTTTACGAATTGTCATATGCGGGAATAAACCCGTTTGTTGGATAACATAACCAATCTTACGACGCAAGGTTACAGGTTCCATATCATGAATATTTTTACCATTTACATAAATATCGCCACCTGTAATAGGAATCAAGCGATTAATCATTTTAAGCAATGTGGATTTACCACAACCACTACCGCCGATGAGCGAAACAATTTCACCATCGGGAATAGTCAAACTAATATCATGTAATACTTCTTTTTTGCCATATCGTTTCTTTACGTTTTTAATTTCTATCATTCAATACCTTCCTAAAGTAACAACTCAATTCTAACATTAAGTTGTTACTTTAGTCAAATATCGACTTTTATAAATATAGTATAGTATATATTACTTTATGTCATAATGTCCTATATAATACAAAAAAGCGCCCGACTCATGTCAGGCGCTTATTGCGTTATATTGTAAATAAAATTATTAAATTATATAGTCAACCTTTAGTTAACCTTAAAACGTTACCGATTATCTGCCACAGACTGTTAAGCCTCATTTTCATCGGTATTATACAAAAAGCGTTCCAATCGCAACCAGCTGTCAGCGGGGCCGATAAAATAGATTTCTTCGCCCGCCGTAAAGGTAGCATACGGTCCCGGCGATATAATCATAGTCTTATCTTGATTTTCAATCGCCACAATGGTAACACCGGTATGTTGCCATAATTGAATGGATCCTATGGACTGTCCTAAATAACGACAGTCCTCCGTAATGGACATTTTCATAGGTTGCAAAGGATTTTTATATTGGTAATGCCCCACCGAATCAGTTAATTTTTGTATCGTTTCTTTTAATCCCTGCAGGGATTTTGTTTGATTCTCAATTTGCTGAGTCAGCTCGCGTCGCAAAGAGTCCACCGAATCAAAATCGCTAAATTGCATGCGGAATTGTTCGGCTTTCTCTTTAGATAAAACTGTACAGCCACTCCCTTTAGTCACTTCGACAATGCCTAAATCTGCCAGCAAAGCGATGGCACGGCGCGAAGTTTCGGGCGACACACCGTAGTGAACCGATAGAGCGGAGCGCGCAAAAATACGCTCTCCTTCCTTATACCCGCCGGATACAATTTTACCGGCCACATCGGCTGCAATTTGTTGATAACGAGCTGTACGTACAGTTTTACTCACTATTACATTCCTTTAATTTTCAAAATAGCATCAACAAAGCCTTTGAATAACGGATGTGCTTTAGTAGGACGGGATTTCAATTCCGGATGGAACTGAACACCTACGAACCAAGGATGATCTTTGAGTTCCACACATTCAACTAAACGGTTATCAGGGGATGTACCACTGATTACGAGGCCTTTTTCCGTTAATTCCTGACGGAATGCATTGTTGAATTCATAACGATGACGATGACGTTCGTAAATGAGGTCTTCGCCATAAGCTTCACGCACTTTGGTGCCTTCTACAGTCTTACATGGATAGATACCAAGACGCATAGTACCGCCTTTTTGATCTACATCTACCTGATCCGGCATCAAGTCGATTACAGGGTTCATGCAGTCTTCGTCGAATTCGGTAGAGTTAGCAGCTTCAAGGCCGGCTACGTTACGAGCAAATTCCATTACCGCAGACTGCATGCCGAGGCACAAGCCGAGGTAAGGGACTTTGTTTTCACGAGCATATTGGATAGTGCGAATCTTACCTTCTACCCCGCGATAACCGAAGCCGCCCGGTACTACAATACCGTCAACATCTTCATATAACTTAGCCACATTGCATGCGTTTTCTTCCAATTCTTCCGCATCAATCCATTTAATATTAACCTTTGTATCCGTTGCGATACCGGCATGAGTCAAGGCTTCAGCTACGCTGAGATACGCATCGTGAAGGGCTACATATTTACCAACCAAGGCCACGGTGATTTCTTTGTTAGGATGAAGAATTTTATCTACCATTTCTTTCCAAGCTACCATATCGGCCGGCTTATCAGGTAATTGTAATTTTTTAACAACGATGTCATCAAGGCCTTCTTCCTGCATCATCAAAGGCACTTCATAAATCGTGTTACAAGTGCGGTTTTCAATAACGGCTTCCGGATCGATGTCACAGAATAAAGCCAATTTATCTTTCATTTCGTCGGAAATGTGTTTTTCCGTACGGCAAACGATGATATCCGGTTGAATACCGATACTGCGCAATTCTTTTACGCTGTGCTGAGTCGGTTTAGTTTTTAACTCGCCCGCTGCACTGATGTATGGCACCAAGGTTACGTGAATGTAGAGCACGTCGTTACGACCTACTTCTTTTTTAACCTGACGAATGGCTTCGAGGAACGGTAAGCTTTCAATATCACCTACCGTACCACCGATTTCCGTAATAACTACGTCCGCGTTATCTTCTTTACCTACGCGATATACGTTTTGTTTGATTTCATTCGTAATATGAGGGATAACCTGAACGGTACCGCCTAAATAATCACCTTTACGTTCTTTGTTAATAACGGACCAATATACTTTACCGGCCGTTACATTCGAGCGTTTACCGAGGTTGATATCGATAAAACGTTCATAGTGACCAAGATCAAGGTCTGTTTCAGCGCCGTCATCGGTAACGAACACTTCACCGTGTTGATACGGACTCATTGTACCAGGGTCGATATTGATGTACGGGTCAAATTTCTGAATGGTTACATTCATACCGCGGTTCTTAAGCAAACGGCCTAAGGATGCTGCAGTAATACCCTTACCTAACGACGAAACAACCCCACCTGTTACGAAAATATACTTTGTTGCCATGATTCCTCCCAAAGCTATGAATGTATCTACACACTATCGCACGCTGCGACAGTTTTAAAAAATCTTACATTTTTTCCGGTGCGGAAATACCTAAAATACCGAGGCCGTTACGCAATACATCGGCAATCGCCGTGATAAGGCCTAAACGCGCCTGTTGTAAATCGCTGTCTACGCCCATAATACGACCTTGTTTGTAGAACGAATGGAACATGCCGGCCAATTCGTATAAGTAACGAGCAATACGATGTGGCGCACGATGTTCGGCAGCCTCACGAATTTCTTCAGGGTAAGCGCCTAGTTTTTTAATAATATCGAGTTCCAATTCGCTCGTTAAGGTATCAAATTTTACGCCGGCCCAATCGCCGTATTTGATGCCCGCTTCATTCACCTGATTAAAAATGCTGTGAATACGTGCATGCGCATACTGGATGTAGTATACCGGGTTATCATTGCTCTTTGAGGCTGCCAAGTTGATATCAAAATCCAATTGGCTGTCCAAGGAACGCATGAGGAAGAAATAGCGCGCCGCATCTACGCCTACTTCTTCAATCAATTCATCCAAGGTTACGGATTGGCCGGTACGTTTCGACATTTTTACAAGTTCGCCGTCACGATATAAGGCCACCATTTGTAATAACAAAATTTCCAAGCGGTCCGGATTATAGCCGAGGGCCTGCATGGACGCTTTAACGCGCGTCACATAACCGTGATGGTCGGCGCCCCAGATATTAATCATCTTTTTAAAACCGCGTTCAAATTTATTGCGATGGTACGCAATATCCGATGCCAAGTACGTAGGTTCACCGTTTTCGCGGATAACTACGCGGTCTTTGTCGTCGCCGTAGCGCGTGGACGCAAACCACAAAGCACCGTCTTTTTCATACACATCGCCGGTGTCTTTTAAGAATTGAATAGCTTTGGTTACTTCACCGCTTCTATGCAAGGATCGTTCGCTGAACCAGTGATCAAAGTCCACATTGAAATTGCGAAGGCTTACACGCAAGGCATTAAGCTTTTCAGTCAAACCGAATTCTTTAAAGAACGGCAAACGTTCTTCTTCGCTCAATACGGCAAAGAAATCGCCACCCCAGTTGATGATACTCTGTGCCGTATCAATGATATCCTGGCCATGATAGCCGTTTTCAGGGAATTCACTCTTCATATCGAGAAGTTCCATATAGCGAGCATCAATGGATTTCGCCAAGTTATCAATCTGATTACCGGCGTCATTAATGTAGTATTCCGATTCTACCTTGTAACCGGCGGCACGCAATAAGTTAACAAGCGCACTGCCGTACGCGGCACCGCGACCGTGGCCTACATGAAGTGGGCCCGTCGGATTGGCACTTACATATTCAACCTGAATCGTATCTTCATCACGAGTAGCTTGAGCACCATAGCAAACGCCTTGTTCCAACACGGATTTCAACGTATCGTAAACAGCGTCTGTTTTCACAAAGAAATTGATAAAACCGGCACCGGCTTTTTCAGCTTTTTCAAGCCAATCATAGTCCATATTGGCAATGATGATATCCGCAATAGCTGCCGGATTCATGCGGGCTACACGGGCCGATTGCATGGCAATATTCGTAGAAAAATCGCCGAATTCTTTCTGTGGCGGTACTTCCAAAACTACTTCAGGGTACGTTCCTTCCGGTAATGCGCCGTCAGCTAATGCTTTTGCTACTGCCGCCTCAATTCCTTGCTTGAGCTTGTCCTTTAGTTCCATACTCTAAATCCTCCTGTAATACGATATCTAATTGATTATAATATTGCCATTCGCCACTGACCGAAATGTCGTAGCCTAAGTGTATTTTACCAATGCCGTCCTCTAAGTCAGACTCCAATTCATGAGTTTTAAACGCCATGTGAAGCTCACCGAAGGGAGTTTCATACACTGATTGCCGTGTCTCGCCGAGCACATACTCATGTCGCACAGACACTTTGCCATTGCGAATTAATACAATGGAACGAGGCTTTAACTTAATCGTTGTATGGGAGCCTTCCATTCCGGATAATTCGGTTTCATTATACATAATATATTTTGTATCATTTTTTTCGTGATATTCACCGGGAGAAACCATTTCAATGACTGTATCATGCCCGTCCGCATCCCGTTGAATACTCTTTACACCAACTAAAACGCGCTTCATCGAAGTCCTCCTTTCCACTTTTGACACATCAGTTTGTTATCAAAAATTTTATTAAACTATACATCAGTTAATTATACCATAGAAAGAGCTTTATTTTAAGAAAATTCTTCGCTTAAACGCCTTGAAGAATGTCCTCAATTACCGTAGGATTCGCCTTTTTAAAAGCCGCCACCAAGGCTCTTTTTTGGTCCCTCGGCATGCGTTTTACCTGGTATTCCATGGACTGCGCATCCTGTTTGCGCTCAAAGGCGGTAAACCACACGAGGCTCACCGGCCGGCGTGTTCTGGTATATTTGGCGCCGCCCGGAATTTCGCCGTTATGAGCCGCCACACGTTGCTTCAAATCAACCGTCCAGCCCGTATACAACGATCCGTCCGCGCATTCTACCATGTATGTGTAAAATTGACTCATAACTGCCTCCCCTCATACAGTTTGCACTACTTTAATATCTTTATTATTGTTCTATTTACAGCTAATAATTGCTCTATTTACAGCTAATAATTACTCTATTTGCTACTACCTTGAGTGTCCGTAATCGGCTCCAAAGTAATAGACTTGATCACAACCGGCGCCAACGGCTTGTCATTTTTATCGGTCTGTACTTTGCCGATTTTAGCGACTACATCCATGCCCTGCGTAACAACGCCGAAAATGGTATGCTTATTATCGAGCCACGGCGTAGGCCCCAAGGTGATAAAGAACTGTGCCCCACCTGTATTCGGCCCGCGGTTGGCCATGGCCAAAAGGCCCATTTTGTTAAAATGTAAATCATTTACAAATTCATCCGGAATAGTATACCCCGGACCACCTTTACCGTCATCGCCGCCTTGAATCATGAATCCGTCAATAACGCGATGGAATGTTAAATCGTTATAATAACCTTGTTTTACCAAGTAGTCGAAGTTTTTAACCGTAATCGGTGTTTTAGTGCCGTATAAACGAACTTTAAACGTGCCTTCCGTAGTGTTAAACACGGCATAATGATCTTTGACCGGCGTGTTATCAAGCGTCGGTGCTTGCAAGGTACCGGTCTGGCTGTTCTGTGCTGTATTTTGGTCGGCCGAGCTGCCTGCAGCCGTACCGCAAGCGGCGGTTACGAGCATGGTCATCCCCAACAAACCAACCGAGCACAAACGTCGCCAATTTGTATAAAAATACGTCAGCTTCATCTGTACCTCCAATATATGAAAAACCGCTCACAAACAATATGAGCGGTACTTTCGACATTTCATTATAGCACAGAGTATTAAATTAGGCTAGAGGAATTTTTAAATTCTTCGATTTTCATTTGTGAAGCGCGGCCCTATGGGCATCAACAGAGCAACAACTTAAATCCAACCGAAATTTTTACAAGCTTCGTAAATGCCGTCATTATTACAATCGGCCGTAATATAATCAGCCGCCGCTTTAAGCTCTTCACGGGCATTCCCCATGGCGATGTTAAGCCATTCCGGATTAAACATGGACAAATCATTATAGCCGTCGCCGAACACTACCACATCGGCCGGTTCCATGCCGTAATGGGCAATCATGCGACGCACGCCTTCCCCTTTAACCATAGGTTCAAACAAGATACAATCATTGCCATAGCGAATGATGTCATTCGACATATGAACGACGCCGGTGGCAGCTTCCTGTTCCGGTGTCATGTAGGCATAAATTTTGTAAAAATGTTCTACCTTACGATAGTCAAAATTCGGATCGTATTTGGTCGTGCATACATCCCAAACCGGATGCCAGTTAAGCACTTCTTCATACGGTGTAACTCGGACCAATTCATTCACATCGGTTACGGCCCAGTGAAGCCCCAACCTGTCCAGTTGTGCCAAGTAGTTAAGGCACGCTTCTCTATCCAAGCCTTCCATAAATAATATCTCATTATTAACGGTCACACTCTTACCGCCATCAGCCACAAAGTCATGCACATTCGCCATATCGGCAAAGCGTTTCGCATCGATTTGCAAGCGCCCCGTCGCCAAGGCTACGCGATGACCGTTCGCCTTTAACGTATCGAGCGTCATTTGAGCACTTTTTGGAATAATGCCATCCGGCCAAACAGCCAGCGTGTTATCAACGTCAAAAAAGAAGAATTTCTTTTTCATCAATGCCTCCCATCACATTAATATTTCATATAATTATACAGTTAAATGTGTTTTTATGCTTTGTCACGGCCCGACATCAGTTTAAACCGTTCTTTCTGTGTTACATCAGGATATTTTTCATGGTCTACCGGACTGGCAAACATAGACAACGGACGAATGTACGTCTTACGTTCACCATATAACTGCTGATACACAACGAAAGGTTCCCCCGTTTCCGAATGAACGGCGATGTCTTTTACGTAATAATACATGCCTTTGAAGTGGCGATATAAGCCACCTACTACGATTTCGTGCATACGACCTCCCATAAGTTGTGATTAAGAATAAAACTCATTGTTTCGCTTTTTTTATTGTAACATATGAGGGCGAAAATAAATACTTTTAAACTTATTTCACTACGGTTTATCTCTTATAACGAGTAGCTCGCCCCAATCCTATTTTAGTAATATATTGTTTTTCTATTAACGAATTAAGTAATCGAATTACTTTACCACGCTTATATCCTAAATGTTCAACTACTTCTGCTGTTGTTAGTTCTCTATTTTCGTTAAATGCAGATAATACAACCCTTTCATCATCAGTTAATCTTTCCCTATCAGTTACTACCGGCAACACAACCGTAATTGTGTTGTCCATAACGATAAATTGGGGTTGTATTGCTTTTCCTTTATAAGCTTCTTTAATACGACGAATACCGGTTCCCAATCTTTCAATTAAATGTAACCTATAAAATAAACTTCCCAAAATCGGGTTTCTTAAACTTGAAATATAGCCTTCTAAATATTCTTCCTTGCTCAAGCCATTAGGTAAGCCGCCCGGTGATGATATTTCAATCCGATCCTCAAACATAGCTACTCTAACATGTATATTTATATCCCAAGTACGATGTACCAATGCATTAGCCATGACCTCACGAAAAGCGGTTTCCGGAATTTTTTCTACTACTGTCCGCTCTACGCCTCTAACTTCTTCATAGCGGTAGTATAACTTATAAAACTCAATCGCTTCTTCATATTGCTTAAAAATCGATTGTTTATCTATTGTACGGCGACTTAAAATTTGATTAATATCTACGCCAAATTTAACTATATCCGTTCCATAAAACGGATTTTCATCAGCTACAATAGCCGCCGCATTATTGAGTTCATGTTTTTTGGTATAAAAGCCCAACGTTCTCAGTATATCCGTTGTAAACTCTTCAATATTTAATCGTTCTTTTACTAATTTTTCAAGCAAAGTAAACTTTAAGTCTTGATCCAAGGAAGGTAAATCTTCAAACTCCATGTTTTTTCCGGCTAATACTAATCGTTTCAATTCTACTTGATCAACTTTAACCGTAGATGTATCACTACGTCGATAGGCCGTACCATTGTATAAATATGGTTTATATTCACCTTCTTTAACTAATAATTCAATCGTTCTATTTTTTTCATTTACAATCAATTCAAAATCCGGCTTTGGTAAAATACTATCATTTATTTTGTTTTCAATAGCCAGACAATCTCCATTTAAATCAGAGAGACCCTTAACAGTCCCATCATCGGCAATACCAAAAATAATTTTCCCATCGCCAAAATTAGCATAGGCACTAACCGTTTTCAAAAAATTATTATTAGTATTTTCTTTATATTCTAATATTTTTGACTCCTTCATACATTCACCCCACTTTATATTCCCTATTATAATGGAACGAAAAATAGAACGCAAATTTTTTCATTCCATTTTTCGTTCTATTTTAGAACGTATTTTTACATTTCGTTCCATCTTGCGTTTCATTTTTGAAACAAAAAAGCAATTTGCGTTCCAAACGAAATGGAACGCAAATTGCTTTCATAGGATTTTATATGCTCTAAAGGAGTATTAAATTCTTAATTCTTATTTTTTAATCCAGCTCATCAAGCCGCGAAGTTCGGCGCCCACTTTTTCAGATTCATGATTAGCCGCTTTTTCACGACGAGCATACAATTTCTTGAAGCCGTCATTATAATCGGCCAAGAATTCATCGGCAAACGCACCGGATTGAATATCTTTCAAGATTTCTTCCATCTTTTTACGTGTTTCAGCGGTGATTAATTTGGTACCGGTTGCATAGTCACCGTATTCGGCGGTGTTGGAAATGGAATTACGCATAGTATGGAAACCACCTTCGTAGATGAGGTCTACGATAAGTTTCATTTCGTGAACGCATTCAAAATAAGCGTTAACCGGATGGTAACCAGCTTTCGTCAAGGTTTCAAAACCGGCTTGCATCAATTCGCAGATACCGCCGCAAAGAACGGCTTGTTCACCGAACAAATCGGTTTCTGTTTCTTCGCGGAAGGTTGTGCCCAAGATGCCCGCACGACCGGCGCCGATACCGGCCGCCCACGCCAAAGCCAATTCTTTAGTATCACCGGACGGATCTTTTTCTACCGCATAAAGGCTCGGTACACCGCTGCCTTCTTGGAAGGTACGACGAACGAGATGGCCCGGTCCTTTAGGGGCTACCATAAATACATTCACATCAGCCGGTGGTACGATTTTTTTGAAATGAACGTTAAAACCGTGAGCAAAGCCGAGATAGGCACCTTTTTTAAGATTCGGTTCTACGTCTTTTTTATAGGTTTCCGCCTGCAATTCATCAGGAATAAGCACCATAACTACGTCAGCGTCTTTTACCGCATCAGCCGTCACTTTAACCGGTAACCCGTCTTTTTCGGCTACTTGCCAAGATTTAGAGCCTTCACGAAGGCCTACGGTAACATCCATGCCGTTTTCTTTTAAATTAAGCGCATGGGCATGCCCTTGTGAACCGTAACCAAGTACGGTGATTTTTTTACCTTTTAATGCGTCCAAATTGCAATCTGCATCATAATAAACTGTTGCTCCATAGATTGTTCCTGCCATAATTGTTCCTCTCTCTCTGCCAGCTTCCCGGCTAACCTAATCTATCGCTTATAATCGTTCGCCCCGGCTCATTGCCGTCACGCCCGTTTTAGCCATTTCAAGCACCCCGTAGGGTTTCATAATATCAATAAAGCCGCGTAGTTTTTCTTCATCCCCCGTCAGTTCAATGATGAGCGATGTTGGTGCCACATCGAGCACATTGCCGCGATAAATATTGGCAATCTGCACGATTTGTGAGCGGGTCTGGTCGTCAGCCTTTACTTTAATCAGCATCAGCTCACGTCGTACCACATCGGTCTTGGGGAATACTTTCACTTTAACTACGTCGATAATTTTATAAATCTGTTTTTGGATTTGATCCAGTGTATCCGAATCGGCATCCACCGTAAGGGTCATACGGGCATAGCCCGGTTGAACCGTCACGCCGGAGGTCATTTTTTTCACGGAATAGCCGCGCCGGTTAAAAAGCGCCAGCACGCGAGCGCCGATGCCGGATGTGTTTTTAGTTATCACCAGAATTTGATGCTCATTCGACATCGTCAGCCACCCCTTCCTTACCGCGCATATCCGCTACCGTCATACCGGCCGGAATCATAGGATACACATTTTCTTCGCGCGCTACGACACATTCGATGAGCACGCCATCGTCCGCATCAAGCGCTGCTTTTAACTTTGATTTTAAATCTGTTTCCCCTTCGATTTTCACACTGCGTACGCCATACGCCGCCGCCAATGTTTGAAAATCCGGATTACAGGATAAGTCTACATAGGAATAACGCTTATCGTTAAAAAGCTCTTGCCACTGCCGTACCATGCCCAAGTAGGAATTATTAAGGAGTACGATTTTCACCGGCAATTTATACTGATTAATGATCATTAATTCATGAGCCGTCATCTGAAAACCACCATCGCCTGCCACAAGGACTACTTTGCTCTTTGGCATCCCCACTTGCGCCCCGATGGCGGCCGGTAAGCCAAACCCCATCGTACCGGCGCCGCCAGATGTAACGATGCTGTTCGGTTTCCGATAGGTAAAATACTGAGCTGCCCACATTTGATGTTGCCCTACATCGGTGACGATAACCGCATCACCTTGAAGCAATTCATTAAGTGTTTTTAACACTTGCTGCGGTGGCAAAGTACCGTCAGGTTGCTTGTTATAACGCAACGCATATTGTTTTTGCCAAGCCTTAATCTGTGTGAGCCAAGCCTCATGGGCGGCCACCTTAGCCTCGTCTTCGCCGATCTTCAGCTCCTTATTCAACGCCTGTAAAACCTGCTTTACATCACCTACAATCGGCACATCCACCTTACGGTTTTTCTCAATTTCCGCCGGATCGATGTCGATGTGAATAATGGAAGCGTTTTTACAAAACGCTTCCGGATTACCGGCGATACGGTCATCGAAGCGAATCCCTGCGGCCAATACTACATCAGCTTCATCAGTAGCGAAGTTTGCAGCTGCCGTTCCGTGCATGCCGAGCATCCCCAAGAATAACTCATGGTTCCCCGGAAATGATCCCAAACCAAGCAATGTATTTGTCACCGGAATTTGGGCTTTTGCAGCCAGTTCAAAAAGTTCCGCCGAAGCACGGCCTTTTAAGACACCGGCGCCGGCAATAATCAACGGGCGTTTCGCATTTTTCAAGACCTTGGCCGCTTTTTTTATCTGCTTAGGATGACCTTTATAATTCGGTTCATAGCCTTCGAGAGCGAAGGGCTCTTCATAAAGCTTATCGAATTCATCCCGCGTAATCTCTTTTAGCTGAACATCTTTCGGAATATCTACGAGCACCGGCCCCGGCCGCCCCGTCGTTGCTATATAATAGGCTTCGCGCAAGATGCGAGGCAAATCGTAAATTGATTTTACGAGGTAATTATTTTTCGTAATCGGCATCGTAATCCCCACAATGTCGGACTCTTGGAACGCATCTTTACCGAGTAAAGCACAACCGACCTGGCCTGTAATAGCCAGCACCGGCACGGAATCCATATGTGCCGTCATGAGCCCGGTCACTAAATTAGTCGCCCCCGGTCCCGATGTCGCGAGGCACACACCGCATTTACCGGTAGCTCTGGCGTAACCATCGGCCTCATGTGCCGCCCCTTGTTCGTGGCGGGCAAAATAATGGTTCAGCTTCGGGTATTTATAGATCTCATCGTAAATCGGGATAACGGCACCGCCGGGATACCCGAAAAAATCGGTCACTCCCATGCGATGAAGCGTTTCCAATACGATGCGCGCCCCGTTTATCATGGCGTCCCCCATTCGCTCACATCCTCTCTCTGTTTTCTCAAAACAGTACTTTTTCTTTTAGATTTCTAAAAAATTTCTCTCAATTTTTTCTCATCGTTTGCTTGTCTTTGCAAGCCATCACTTCGAACGTTTTCTCAGATTTTATTTAATACTGTATAATTCTTTTTTGATTTACTGCAACCTATTTTAATTGTTTCGTATAACTAATTTTTCATAACTGATTCTTTAAAAATAATTAAATCTGTTAACGTTCGTTTATTTCGCTCGTATTAATACGGCGAATTGTGTAGCCCTGTTTAGCAAACTCTTCGGTAATGCGGCGAATATGTTCTTCACCGTTAGTTTCTACCGTTACTTGTAATTCTACTTCGTGGAAACGATCCAAGTTTTTGAACTGATTATGTTCCAATTTAATAACATTGGCATTTTGACCGGCCAGGATTTCCGATACCGCTACCAGTTGGCCCGGTTTATCCGGTAAGTTTACGGAAAAGGTAAAAATACGGCCCCGCAATACCAAACCTTTATTAATCATGGAAGCGATAGTCAATACATCGATGTTCCCGCCGCTTAATATAGATACTACCTTTTTGCCTTTTTCTTTCAGTTTCTTTAACCCCGCAACGGATAAAAGTCCTGCATTTTCACCGACAATTTTATGTTTTTCCGCAAGCAACAAGAAGGCTTCCATCAATTCGTAATCGGATACGGTGACGATTTCATCGACATACTCTTTAATATACTTCAAGGTCACATCGCCGATTTGCTTAACCGCCGCCCCATCAGCAATCGTACTGACACTGTCAAGCACCACCGCTTTATCGGCTTTTAATGCAGCTACCGCACTGGCCGCACCTTCCGGTTCGACACCGACTACTTTAATGGATGGATTTTTTAATTTGGCCGCTGCCGCTACGCCTGCAACTAAGCCGCCGCCACCGATTGGCACAAGCAAGATATCTGCATCCGGCAATTCTTCAAGCACTTCCAAAGCAATTGTCCCCTGACCTTCGATGACGTCTTCATCATTGAAAGGATGTACAAACACATAGCCGTTTTCCTCTTGCAAGCGAACCGCTTCGGCATAGGCTTCATCATATACTTCCCCGGCCAGCACAACTTCGGCACCATATTGGCAAGTTGCTTCAATCTTGATGAGCAGGCTTGGCTTCGGCATTACGATAACTGCTTTAGTCCCCAATCGTTGAGCCCCGAGCGCCACGCCTTGTGCGTGATTGCCGGCGGAGGAAGCAATAACGCCACGCGCTTTTTCATCCTTCGTAAGCTTAGCAATCTTGTTGTACGCCCCTCTTAATTTGAAGGAGCCGGTCCGTTGTAAATTCTCCGGTTTAATATACACATCATTGCCCGATTCATCTGAAAATACCGTGCTGTGTATTAGCTTTGTTTTGACCGTTACCGTCTGCAAACGCTCTCTTGCTTCTATAAAATCATACAGTGTTAACATCCTACCCATCCTTTTTGCTCAATTCTCTCTATATTAAGGTTTCTCACGCCTCATTTAATGTTCTCTCTCGATTTTTCTCGCTATGGCTAAGGTTTCTCAGGTCTTAGTCAAAACTCTCTCAATTTCTCTATATAAAAGGTTTCTCACACCTTATAAAATGTTCTCTCTCTTCTTTTCTCTGAATCGGCCAGGTCTCTCAGGTCTTGCCGATTAACGCGCCTTTTTAGTAGCTTCCCCGGTTATTAAACGCTTAATATTTTTCAATAGCTCCTTCGGCTGCCGACGATACGAATGTAGCATATTTTTTCAAGTAACCCGTAGCACCGGAATCATGAGGCTTTAGATTGGCTCTTCGTTTTGCCATTTCTTCTTCCGTCAAACGCACCGACAAGCTGCGGTTTGGAATATCGATGTCAATCACATCGCCCTCCTGCACCAGTGCCAACGGCCCCCCGGCCGCCGCTTCCGGTGAAATATGACCGATGGAAGCGCCTCGGGTAGCGCCCGAGAAGCGTCCGTCCGTAATAAGTGCCACATCCTTACCAAGGCCCATGCCGGTAATCGTGGATGTTGGGGTCAACATTTCCGGCATCCCCGGTCCACCTTTCGGTCCGGCGTAGCGAATAACCACCACATCGCCTTTCTTAATTTGATTCGATGTAATGGCTTCGCAAGCCGCTTCTTCCGAATCAAATACCCTGGCCGGACCACTGTGTACCAACATTTCCGGATCCACCGCACCGGCTTTAACGACCGAACCGTCCGGCGCCAAATTACCTTTCAGAACGGCGATACCACCGGTTTCATACACCGGATTGGACCACGGATGAACTACATCTTCATCCAGCACTTTAGCTACTTTAGCAAGTTCCCCTTGCGTAACCAAAGTTACGGATTTGGTATCTTCGTGTAACTTGCCCGCTTCCTGTAAACGATGAAGTACGGCAGGAATGCCGCCCGCTGCATACAAGTCTTCAATGAAGTACGAACCGGATGGTGATAATTTTGCCAGCTGCGGTGTAACTTCAGCGAGTCGGTTAAAATCATCCAAGCTTAGTTTTACACCCGCCTCATGGGCTACTGCCGGTAAATGTAAGGCCGTGTTCGTCGAACCGCCAAGCACCATGTCGACGGCTACGGCGTTTTCAAAAGCATCTTTGGTAAGTACATCCCGTGGTCTTAAATCCGCTTTCAAAACCTCCATCACTTGAAGTCCTGCCCGCTTAGCCAATCTTAGTCGTTCCGAGTATACCGCCGGTATCGTACCGTTCCCCGGAAGAGCCATGCCCAAAGCTTCGGTGAGGCAGTTCATGGTGTTCGCCGTGTACATCCCGGAGCAGGAGCCGCAAGTCGGACAAGCTGTATCTTCGAGCTGTGCTAATTCCGCCTCGCTCATGAGCCCCGCTTCTACCTTGCCTACCGCTTCGAATACATCGCTGAGGCCTACCCGTTTGCCTTGATGTCGCCCGGCGAGCATCGCTCCGCCGCTGACGAAAACACTTGGCAGATTCAATCTGGCTGCCGCCATCAACATGCCCGGTACGATCTTGTCGCAGTTCGGAATGAACACGAGCCCGTCAAACGGTGTAGCCATGGCCGTCGCTTCAATCGAGTCGGCTACAATCTGCCGTGTCACCAGCGAGTACTTCATGCCGATGTGATTCATGGCCGTGCCATCGCAAATCCCGATAGTGTTGAATTCCATGGGAATACCACCGGCTTCACGAATCCCGTCTTTCACAGCCTGCACCAAATTACGTAAGTGCATATGGCCCGGGATGATTTCATTGAACGAATTGGCGATACCGATGACCGGTTTGCCGATTTCTTCATTCACAAAACCCAACGCTTTTAGTAACGACCGATGTGGTGCTCTTGCCACCCCTTTTGAAAAATTATCACTTCGCATGTTTCTCGCTCCTTTTCCTAATCGAATAACTTGCAAGGCCTTCGCCTGTAGTTTAAGCTCTTGGTACTTAATAAAAATTAACGATGTCACTTCATAATTGCCATTCAATCTTTGGCATCTTCTTGAAATATCGTGTTAGTAATAAAAAAAGACGATTCCGAAGAATCGTCTTAAAAATATCCGGCTAAATGTTCTCTTGTCTCTCACAAATATACGAAATACAGTATACGGTTTATGGCCCAAGCTCTTTATTAGCTTGCCTTCCCTTGCATCAAGGGGAGCTCAGGGCCATGATTTGTGGAAACTTTTAAGACGATGTCTGTTAAGTTTTGTTCACGGCTAATGACGATAATAATGTCAATAATAATGAGCAAGCTAATAATGAGCACGACTAAACCTAACATAACATTGTCCTCCTTTCCACAGTATTTTATGTGCCTTGGCACGTAACTTAAATCGATATCTGAAAATCCCAACGACCAACTGTCCACTGACCTTGTATCGTTGTTCATTATATTAGCACTTCATTTTTAAAATTGCAAGTACTAATTTTCAATTTTTTTAAAATAATAGACAAAAATCCATATCTAATAAACAACACAAAAATGCGCCACGAGCATACATACTCATGGCGCACCATAACTAAGCTTTTATTAAATTATTGAGCCTCCTGAAGCGACTCCGTAGCCTCACGGTTACCGTTAAGCAAGACGCTATGCTTGCGGCCGTAGCCCATGTAAACCAAAAAGCCTAAAACACTCCAACCCACGAAGAGCTCTATAGTATGAGCCGATAATTGTGAGAATACAAAGAGGCAGAAAATTATAGCGAGCGGTGCTACCACATACACGGCAGGGCAACGGAAATCGCGTTTAACATCCGGATATACCCGACGTAACACCATAACCCCGAGAGCCGAACACATGAAGGCAAACAAGGTACCGGCCGAACACATCTCAGCTACGATATGAATCGGCGTGAAGCCCGCAATCAATGAAACCACCACACCTACAATCATCGTAATAATGTGGGGCGTGTGAAACTTTTTATGAATGCGGCATAAGCTGCGCGGAATCAAACCGTCACGACTCATGGCGTAAAAAGCACGGGTCTGCGCATAGATCATAACCAAGAGCACCGTGGACAAACCACAAAGCGCACCGGTCCCGACGATAGCCGAACCGGCTCGCATGCCTACATATTCAAGTACGTAGGACGCCGGTGCCGCCGTATCAAGCTGTTGATACGGTACCACACCGGTCATGACAATGCTGACCGCAATATATAAAACCGTGCAGATAAGCAGTGACGCGATGATGCCCACCGGCATATCCACTTTAGGATTCTTTGTTTCTTCCGCCGCCGTCGCAATGGAGTCAACCCCGAGATAGGCAAAGAATAAAATGCCCGTACCGGCTGCGACGCCTTGCCAACCATATGGTAAAAACGGCTCCCAATTAATTGGGTCCACATGAGGGGCCGCCAAGAAAAGGAACAAGAAAATCGTACCCACTTTGATTAAAACCAGTATGCGATTAACTCGCGCACTTTCACGAATCCCCAGAACCAAGAGCCCTGTAACGAACAGCACCACCAACATGGCCGGCAAATTCACAATGCCCCCTTCATAGGGAACCGCCGTTAAAGCCTTCGGCAAGTCGATGCCCGCTGCATGCAAGATGCCCACCAAGTACGCCGACCAGCCGCCGGCTACCGCACTGGCTCCGACCGAGTATTCAAGGACCAAGCCCCAGCCGACCCACCAGCCGAAGAATTCGCCCAAGGACGCATAGGTGTAGGTATAAGCACTGCCCGAAACCGGCAACATGGCCACCAGCTCCGCATAGGCCAAACATACAAAGGCACAAGTAACAGCTGCCAATACGAATGATAACATGAGGCCCGGCCCCGCATAATTAGCAGCTCCGATACCGGTAAGTACGAAAATACCCGTCCCGATAATAACGCCTAAACCTAATAGGGTAACATCCAAAGCGCTCAATGCTTTGGTTAATTTTTTCTCCGCCGCCGCTGCAGTCAAATCAGCCAACGGCTTCCTACGCAACGAAATCACAAAATTCCTCCTATACTACTTACGCTACTTGCCCGGATCCGGCCATTAACACTTTGATACTCCATATCAAACAAATTACATGACAAACTATCAAGTTTTTAACCGCACATTACCCAGGCTTTACCTAACTATTATACACTATTTACAAAGATAACCAAAACGATTCCACCGGAAGATAACCAAAACGATTCCACCGGAAGATTCCCTACGCGACTCTGACTAATTTTCTTGCAAACGTTACCGGCACACAAAAAAGGCAGCCCCCCCAAGGACTGCCTTTTGTTGTTATTTCTAAACAATGACTAATGCATTATTCAATGATTATGCAGTTTTTTCTTCACCATTTACGGCCGATTTAGATACTAAAGCTTTATTGATAAAGCCTACCATAAAACCTACCACAGTAAATGGAATCCAGCCCATACCTACGTTATGGAACGGTACATAATTAGCGAACCATTCGCCGAAGGCACCAAGGCTTACACCGGCTGTTTCAGCACCGCTGACAAAGGCCGCTACACAGGTCAAACCGATAGTCCAAACATATACACATTGACGACCTTGGAATGTGTTATTCAAGAATGCCAAAGCGATGATGGCAATAGTCAACGGATATAAGAACATCAATACCGGAATGGCAGCTACGATGATAGTTTTCAAACCATACATACCGATGAAGAACGATACAACGGTGAAAATTACGGCATAGGATTTATAACCGATAACCGGGAATACACGTTGGAAATATTTAGCACAAGATGTGATCAAACCGATACTGGTTGTCAAACATGCCAACAATACAATAACGGCCAAGATTAAAGCACCGATACTGCCAAAGAGGTATTTAGCACTTTCAGCCAATACAGGTGCACCTGTTTCCAAGATGCCAAGTTGCTGCACACTGGTAGCCCCCAAATTAGCTACGAAAATGTATACAAAACCAAGGCAAGCAACGGCGATGATGCCCGCTTTAAAAGTAGCACTAGTAACTTCTTCTTTCGTCTTAGCACCGGATAATTTTACAAAGTCAATTACAAGAATCGCAAATACCAAGGAAGCCAACGCATCCATTGTGTTATAACCGTCAAGGATACCTTGAACAACCGCAACACCTGCGGTAGCATAGGATTCAGTCGGATTCATATAAGAACCCATTGGTGTAACCAAAGATTTTACAATCAAAGCACAGATACTGATTAACAATAATGGCGTTAACACTTTACCGATACGGTCTACCAATTTGGCAGGGTTAATGGATAACCAAAGAGATATTACGAAGAATACCACCAAGAAAATCGTCTGTGACATATCACTGCCACCGCCAGCTAAGAACGGACGAACAGCAATTTCATAAGATACGGTACCGGTACGCGGAATAGCGAAGGCAGGTCCGATAGTTAAATATAATAATACCGTGAAAAGAAATCCGTATAACGGATGAACTCGGCCGGCCAATGCCTGTAAGTCTTTGGCCCCGGAATAACCCATAGCCATAACACCGAGGAGCGGTAAGCCTACGCCTGTCACAATGAAGCCCAGAACAGCCCACCACACATTAACCCCGGCCTGTTGTCCCAATGACGCCGGGAAAATTAAATTGCCCGCACCAAAAAACAATGCGAACAACATCAAGCCTATAGCTATATAAGCTCGATTACTCAATTTTACATTTTCTGTATTCATAAGTCCCCATCCTCTCTCAATTAAAATAGGTTTGCAATAGATTATACAACGTTTTTACATATTGTACAAATGTATTTTAAAACTTTTTACCGGTTTATTCATTACTTTTTCGCATAAATTTATAACAAACATCATATACTTATCAAAAAAGCCGAAACATAAATTCCCCGGAACGCCCATTTTAACTGAATAATATGTGTAATCATCATTTTATCATAAAGTTGACAATTCTCATTCAACTTCTAAAAACTCATCATTTTATTTTGTAAATGGAGACAGTTTAATCCTATAGGGGTGTAATATCCACTTTTACGTCATAAAAAGTGCTGCCTTCCGCATAATCGGTCAGTCTTGATGAGGTTAACGCATTAATGCTGTTTCGGGGATCCGAAGAGTAGCGTTGCCACCAAACACCATAAGAAACTACCGTTTTAGGGCTAATTCCTTCATCCAAATATACGGGCATCTGTAGGGTTCCTTGCTCATTATAAAGGCGTACCAAATCACCTTCAACAACGCCGAGTCTCTCCGCATCAATCGGATTAAGCCACGCGCCCATCATCGGTTTCGACGTATCAAAGACCCGTTCATTAAATGATGAATCAAGAATTCGCAAATCAGGTGCATTAATAAGGGCGAACTCACCTTTTGCCACCGTATCACTGTGAGACTCAACATAGCGCGGAAGCGGCTCAGCCAGTATCGGATTTAAGATTTCAATCTTATGGGACGCCGTTTTAAAAGTCATTTTGTAATTATTTGGAACCGGCATTTCCACCGGTTCGCCTTGTAGTAATTTCTCTTTCAATTCCGCCGGTACATTAACGGCCCCGTCAAGCGTATCGTGGATTAAATCTAAAGCTGTTTTATCAAAAAACGGATCCGTAATCCCCATTGCTTTAGCGATAAGACGAATCGTGTCCCAGTTCGACTTGCTTTCACCGATCGGTTCAATCGCTTTATAACCTATAGCACTGGTGTAATGACCATAGGAATTATAAATATCATCCGCTTCTACTGACGAAGTAGCAGGCAAAACAATATCCGCATATTTAGCCGTATCGGTCAAAAAGCGCTCATGCACGACGGTAAATAAATCTTCGCGAGCTAGCCCTTGGCGCACCAAATTCTGGTCTGGTGCCGTAATCGCCGGATTGGATGAATAGATATAAAGACAGCGGATTGGCTCTTCTTCCTGGTTCAAAATTTCGCCTAGTTTAACCATCGGTACCATCGGCACGACCTTGCCGGCATGAACATCCCAGGACATAACTTTATCATTAACGTAAAAACTGCCCTTCGCGTCGCTCAAAAGGCCACCGCCCAACGTTTCATAAGCTCCGACCACGGCCGGTAAACAGGTTATGGCACGAACGGTCATGGCTCCGTTGCCATAGCGGGACAGACCGCTGCCCAGGCGGATAAACGGTGCTTTTGCCTGGCCGTAAGCATGCGCCAACGCTTCAATTTGTGCTGCCGGCACGCCCGTAATGGCGGATACCTTTTCAGGTGTATATTCAGGTAATGATTCTTTAACAAGTTCATCATAACCAATAACATTATTGGCTATAAACTCACGATTTACCAAGTTATCCCGTTCTAAAATATGAAGAATCCCCAACGCCAAGGCACCGTCTGTTCCCGGTTTGGTAATGATTACTTCATCGGCTTGTGCACAAGTGGTGGTTTTGTAAATATCAATGACCCATACTTTGGCGCCCCGTGCCTTCGCTGCCTTCACATCATGCATGATGTGAATTTCTGTAGCCAACGCGTTCAGACTCCAAAGAATAACAAGGTCACTGTGACTCATTTCCTGTGGTCGCGTGCCGAATGTATCACCCATAACCATATTCCACCCGTATGTTTTGGCCGGCGAGCATATCCCCCGATTATGTCGCACTGCCCCCAGACGGGCAAACAGCGGAAAAGCGGCGGCTTTTTGAATCAGCCCCATAGTTCCTGCATAGGAATAAGGCATGATACTCCGGCCACCGTATTTTTGTAGACTGTCCTTAAAACGAGCAGCAATCGTTGCCACTGCTTCTTCCCAAGTAATCGGTTCAAACTCACCGCTGCCTTTCGGACCGACACGTTTTAACGGTGTCCGCAAGCGTTCCGGCGAGTGAATTGTATCTTCATAATGCACCATTTTAGGGCATAAAGTACCGCGCGTAAACGCATGATCCGGATTGCCCTTTACGCTTAACACGGTGTTATTCTCTACCGTTAATACCAAACCACATGCATCGGGGCAGTCATAAGGGCACACAGCATTGATTTCTCGTTTACTCATAAAGCTCTCTCCTTTTCAAGTTAACTCTTTTACCTCAAATTATAGTTCTCCACTATAATCTCATGCTAAGGTTTTATTTTAATGTATCTACTCAACATTGTAAACCTCTGATATTGTATCAGTTGTTGCATATATCACCGGCATGCATTCTTTTGATTCCTGATTCAACAAAAAACAGCCCGCACGTTACCGTGCGAGCTGCTCTTCTTCTTACTGCTTAATAGGCTCTGCCCTTCCTATTAAACTGCACAATATCATCATTGCGCTATATGTGCTAGGTGCATTATTTACTGAGAGTCAAGGGACTCCTATTAATAGGGCTCAATGGCCGTCTATTAATAGTTACCGGTGAACATATCGCCGGCTACAGGTGGTTTGTAGTCGCCGAAGTATTTGCTGAAGTCAAGACCTAAGTACTGGCAAAGTTCATAAACTTCAGTCATAGTTTTGTCGATTACAGGGATACCGTTTTCTTCACGGTCTTTAACTGCTTCAACTTCTTTTTCACCATGAGTGTAAATACGTGCTTCACCTTCAGCTTTAGGAGCTTCACGAAGTTCAGTTAAGAAAGTGGAGAAATGTTTTTTGATAGCGTCAGCATCGCCGAAGAATGCAGGGTTAATAGCCATGAAGCCGTGGCAAATATTGGATTTGCCGTCTTTCATGCAGTGGTTGGAAGTGCCGCCCATGGAAAGGATAGCTGCGAACAATTCAACAACCATACCGTTACCATAACCTTTATGGGAACCTAATTGTTCAGTGTTACCGCCAAGTGGCATGATACCGCCGCCTACGTGAGCGGAGATATTTTTCAATACATCAGCTGCGTCAGTGGATGGGTTACCATCTTTATTCAATGCCCAGCCATCAGGTAATTGTTTACCTAATTTATTGTACATTTCCAATTTACCACGAGTTACTACTGTAGTAGAAGCATCGAAGAAGAAGTTGTAAGGTTCAGCAGGAGCTGCCCAAGCTTGTGGGTTGGAACCCAACATAGCTTTACGAGCATATGTAGGAACCATGATAGCTTCGGAGTTAGTGCAGGAGAAACCGATTAAGCCTTCTTCTACTGCCATGTTAGCGTAGTAACCGGCAATACCGTAGTGGTTGGAGTTACGTGCAGAAACGATACCTACACCGGATTCTTTAGCTTTTTTAATAGCTAATTCCATTGCATAGTGACCAATCAATTGGCCCATGCCGTCATGACCGTCGATAACTGCGGATACTGGAGTTTCGAAAACAACTTCAGGTTGAGCGTCAACTTTGATTGTACCTTTTTCGATACCTTTGTGGTAACGAACAAGACGCTGCATACCATGACTCTGAATGCCGTACATATCGGACATCAACAATACGTCACGAATAATTTTAGAATCTTTTTCAGAGAAACCAAATTTCATGAATGCATCTAATAAAAGTTGGTCAAGTTGTTCATACTTAAATTTTACTACGTTTCCCATTTGTCTAATCCTCTTTTCCGAAAACATATACCTGGAACAAGCTCTTCAAGAAATCCTTAATCCTAATTACTGACGTTTTTTGGTCCCCTTCTCAAATTGCTTATTTCCTTTTAAAGACAAGTTCATTATAGCACAGGGTTTTTGATTGTTGAATACTCCGAAGCCCTAAAAACGTCCAAAAACCATTACTAAATCTGCATAGAAAAGGCATTTTTGACGAATAATTGACGGTATGAGAGTCGATAACTGCTAGTTATCACTAGCTTTATCCATGAATGCGTTTTGATAATAGGAACGATGAATTTTTAAAAATTTTACGCTATTTTTTCTATAAATTTTCTGTTTTATTACTATATTTGTCTACTACAAAACGTATAAATCAAACATTTTTCATGTTTTTAGTCAAAATTCAAAACCCTATTTTAAGGCGTTTCTCATGATTCACGGAAAATTTTTTAGTGTATTATTGCACTATATTGCATAAAAAAACGCCTGTCAAAGCATTCGCTTAACAGGCGTTCCGGTTAGAAGATTAATTAATACTATTCAAAGTTTGCTTTCGAAGCGGCCGTATTGTCGGTTTTTACCTTAGTATCAGCCTTAACTTTAGCTTTCTTGTCTTTCTTATCTGCTTTTGACTTATCGTCAGCTTTTACCTTTTTGCTGCTCTTAGAGTCAATAGCCGCTTTTAAATCCTGTTCCATGGTCACCGCTTTATCGGCGGAACTTAACGTTACCAAAGAAGTGCCATTCATAAGAACTTGGTTGCCCTGAGCTACCGGGATTCCCACATTATTATCATGATAGTATCTTGCCAATTTGCCGGCCACCAAATAAGCCCGCATGGCGCCCGTATATTGCCCGCTGGCCTCACCCGTATAAACAGGCTTTTTATTGACATAGACTACATCATCCGTAACACTTACATGTTTCCCGGAGTAGTCCTCAATACGTTTCAAATGATCGAGAATACGCTGACTCATCTTCGGATGGTTATTGGGATTGACAATTTGCCCCAAACCATCGGTGTACAAATCGCCGTATTTATCGCGCAGAACCGCCATGGCCACAGCCGCAGCGCCCACATTATAACCGGCATCGGCCAATAGTTTAAAGCCCCATTCATCAGCCGCTTTTTCTTGACTTACGCTGAATACCTGCTGGTTAACATAGTTACCCGCCACATTGCCGAGGAGCACACTAAGACCGCCCGCATTTGCCGTGGCAGCACCAACTGCCGTCTGCAAGGCTACGCTTTTGCGAATGCCCCGGATGGCATCCTTGTTTTCACCATGACCGATTTCATGACCCACAACGGACGCAATCGCCGCATCATCCATCATATCCATGAGACCTTTATTGATAGACATGACACGACCAAGGCTCATAGCCGCATTGGCATCTTCTTCCGGTGTTACATATACTACATACGTCCGCTTTACATCAGGTGTATCGGTTAGACTTTCAAAAATCCGCTTAGCTCGATCCTGATAGGCATAATTATTATAATATCCGGTATTTTTCTGACGTTCTTCGAGCATTTGCTGCTGACCGTCATCGGTATCATCGATACGAGATAATTCCGTATTGACCGTTACCATGGCCAATGTACCGCCCAACAATACATCAAACACACCGGCTGCCTCTGCTTTAAAGCCCGCCAAACCGGTAAAACCGCTACCGCCGGCCAAAGTTAAGCCAATAGCCGCCGCCAATACAGTTCGTCCCCAGCGTTTCATACAGTGCCTCCCCTACATCTCATCCGTACGCATAGTAATATCGCGGAATCTGGTGAATTCCCCTTGGAATAAGAGATTAACCGTGCCCAATGCGCCGTTACGATGTTTACGAATAATAACTTCCGTTACATCTTCCTGATTTTCATCTTTACTGTAATATTTATCACGATATAAAAAGACTACAATGTCCGCATCCTGTTCCAACGAACCCGATTCACGAAGGTCACTCAAGACCGGTCGTTTATCGGTACGCGATTCAACACCGCGGCTAAGCTGCGACAAAGCAATCAAAGGTACGTCCATTTCACGGGCAATCAATTTAAGGTTTCGGGAAATTTCCGAAATCTCCTGCTGACGGTTATCGCTATTACCGCCATTGCGCCCTGTCATGAGCTGCACATAGTCGACGATAATAAGATCCAAACCCTGTTCAACTTTCAGACGACGCAGTTTGGATCGCATCATTTGAACCGTAAGGCCCGGCGTATCATCAATATATAACTTGGATTCACCAAGTTGTTCCAATTGCCCGATAAGTTTCGGCCAATCTTCCTGTAAGAGGCGCCCCGTACGCAAACGGTCCGAAGGCACTTCCGTAGCGGATGACAAAATACGACCTACCAATTGTTCGGCAGACATTTCCAAGGAGAAAAAGGCAACGGACCCTTTACCTTTTACGGCCACATTATAGGCCAAGTTCAAAGTGAACGCTGTTTTACCCATGGAGGGGCGAGCGGCCACAAGGATTAAGTCAGAGCGCTGCAAGCCATTAGTTATCTTGTCCAAATCTTTGAAGCCCGTGGAAATACCGGTCAAGCTGTCACCATAGTTCTGTAATTCACCGATTCGTTTCATAACATTGGTCATTACGTCACCAAGGCTGACAAACGAAGTTTCCGCTTTTACCGCACCGGTTACATTTAAAATACTGCTTTCCGCATCATTTAAAATGTCCGGCACTGTTTTGTCCCCATTGTAGCTTTCACCGACGATGCGATTACCCGCGTCAATGAGGCGACGCAAGGTTGATTTTTCAGCCACAATACGAGCATGCTCTTCTACATTAAAGGACGACATAGCATCATTGGTGAGTTCCGCAATGTAATTAATACCGCCCACTTCGTCGAGTTTTTTCATGCGCGTCAATTCTTCTGTCAAAAGGACCATATCGACGCGACGATTACCGCGGCGCACGATATTTTCAATGGCTTCATAGATAATACGGTGCGCATCGCGATAAAAATCACTGCGACCTACAATACTGCTGACGGAATCATAGATATCATTCTCGGTTAAAAGAGCCCCGAGAACAGCCTTCTCCGCCTCAATACTATGGGGTGGAATGCGCGCTTCCGCCATATTATGCCTCCACTAATTCAACTTTAATAGTAGTCGTAATTTCAGGATGTACGCGAATCAACACATCATGAACGCCCAAAGTTTTGAGCGGTTCTTTGAGTTCAATTTTCTTTTTATCAACGGCTACATCGAATTGAGCGGCCAAAGCATCGGAAATATCTTTACCTGTAACGGAACCGAATACACGGCCCGCATCCCCCATTTTTACAGGAATGCGTACTTCTACTTTAGCCAACTGGCTGGCCAAAATCTTCGCTTCATCAGCATTTACTTGTTTCTTGTGAGCTGCCGAAGCTTGTTGCTGCTTAGCATTATTCAAGTTAGCAGGCGTACCTTCTAAAGCCTGGCCTTTTTTAATCAACACATTGCGGCCGTAACCTTCACTGACCTCAATGATTTCGCCTTTTTTACCTACTTTTTTTACATCTTCCAACAAAATTACTTTCATTCTGCTTTTTCCTCCTTCTTCATAGAAGCAAGCTGGCCTTTAGCTACACTTTTTACAGCTTCCACCGCTTCTTCCATGGTCATATCATATAGCTGGGCGCCGGCTACGGTACGATGACCGCCACCGCCCAAGGCTTCCATAACAAGCTGAATATTCATAGCCCCTTGCGAACGGGCACTTACGCCGATACCGCCATCCGACAAAGTATAGAGCACATAGCTGGCTTCGATACCTTCAATGGTGATAAGCTTATCTGCCGTTTGAGCCGACAGAATGGACGCGTTCTGGATACCCGCCGGACAAGTGGTAATCGCCATGCCGTCAAAACGTTCCGCATCGGCCAACATTTTAGCCCGCAATTGGATGCTGTCAAAACTTTCCATAAACAAATGGCGCACAATGGATAAATCCGCACCGGAACGGCGCAAGAAAGACGCCGCATCAAAAGTACGCGATCCCGTTTGTACCACAAAGTTCTTCGTATCCACTACGATACCGGCATATAACGCACTCGCTTCCACCACATTGAGTGAAATCGGGTCTACGAAATACTGAATTAATTCTGTTACCAGCTCACTGGTGGACGACGAAGCCGGTTCCAAATAAGTGAGCAATGGTTTTTCAATAAAGTCGGAGGCACGACGGTGATGGTCAATAACAACGCGACGTTTAGACTTCTGCAAGGCTTTTGGCGCCGCTACCATATCCGGTCGATGCACGTCCACTACAAATACGAGGGTTGTATCGGTTACAAAATCTTCAGCCGCTTGTGGCGTGATTAACAGACTTTCAAAACCCGGTTCGGTAGGGAATAAATCTGACAATTTCTTAATAGCCACAGTTTGATCGCTTACAGCTACGTGAACGGATTTACCGGCCGCTCTAGCCATGGCGGCTACGCCGATGGCACCGCCGATACTGTCATAATCTTCACGCTCATGGCCCATGACGATAACATTATCGGCATCATCCATGAGTTCTTTAATGGCTTGTGCTACCACGCGGGCACGGACACGAGTATTCTTTTCGGCGCCTTGCGTTTTACCGCCGTAGAATTTCAATTCTTCGCCGATATATACGCTGGCCTGGTCACCACCGCGACCAAGGGCTAATTCGAGACCGGAACGAGCTCGTTCCGATTGTTCTTTAATCGTAGCCGCACCGGCTGCAATACCGATACTGATAGTCGCCGGAATACGACGACTGGTCGGAATATTATGAACCTTCGCCAAAAGCGGGAAGTTTTGTTCAATCATATTCATTAGCGCTTTTTTAGAAATACAGAAGATGTACGAATCATCCGCATAGTTACGGACAAAACCGTCGTAACGGTCAATTTCTTCTACGATGGCATTATTAATTTCCGCCCAGAGGTTAGTGTATTCAACGTCACTGAGACCTTTCGTCACATCTTCGATGTTATCCATCATGAGGAACCCGAATACCGGTGCCATCGCTTCTGCTTCATGGCGCAATTGTTCCGATTCGGTTACATCGTCAAAGTAGAACGCCATATATGATTCCACTTCGGAGTCAGGCGCCCCTTTATAATCCGTGCCATCAATGAATTTATAGATAACACGATAATATTTATTTTCAATTTTTTCATTAAAATAGCCGGACTTGCCCCAGATTTTATCGAGGCGCAAACTCGGAATAAAACCGTTAAGGCGTTGTGTTTTATCCGGATCTTGCGGCATCCAATCACGGAACACGCTATTATACCAGCAAACACGAGCCTTACTGTCAATAATAACTATTGCTGTCGGCAAGTTCTGCAAAGCAAAATTCGACGCTTGGGTAATCCCCTTCGCAATCGTATTAAATTGCTCATACCGTTGCTGTCGTTGTTTACACACCGCTCGGCTGCTGTATAAATAGGCCACAACGACAAACAAAAGGCCAAATAGCGCCATCTGCCAGTTAAGCCAGGCAATCACTAATAGTAAAACGATGATAACAACGAAGGCGGTTTTTTCAAAGGCTCCAAAAAAGCCTTCATTCCCATTCATAAGATCGCTCCCTACTTTTTCTCTTTACTCATCGCCGATTCGTCTCGACAGACGACGACGTAAATTTAAAATTAAATCTAAAATGCCAATCCACATCGTGGCGAACTGCATTAATAAAGTAATAAATATCAAAACTAAACGGATGCCGTTTGACAATCCATAGCTTTTAAAAATAGTCCACAAACAACCGATACCCTGCAGTACCAACATGTACGATCCCAGCGCGTACATATTATAAGCCACAATATTAATGGCTTCCGATTGCAGTTCGTTACCCCAATACGTCAACAGCACACCGAGGGCAAACATGTATAAGGTCCACTGCGGTACACGCCACTCTTCAAGGGGCGGTAAGGTTACGCCTTCACCACCGGTGCGGCGCATGATAATATTCGCTACGGCGCAAATGAAGTAGCTAATTACTACGGACGACATAAATAGGGCGGCCAAAAGCACATAGGCCATTTGCTTAAGCATGGCCTGCACACTGGTCATCATGGCGGTCACTTGTTCATCCATGAGACCCTGTTCACGATAAGCGGTTTCCATTTCGGTCAACGCTTCCTGCTGAAAATTTTGCCACATCGTAACTATATCCATCTGCATCACATATTGCGCAATCATAAGCTGTATACCGATGGTAACCATCATTGTTACGGCCGGCAATACCAAAAGCCGACTGGTCGACCAGCGATGTATATAACCATAGGCCAAGACAATACCGGGTATGCCCGATGTCATCACTTGCATGAGTGCCCCTAAGGGTGTCAATACAACCGACATAACCAGCCCCATCGTAACGGTCGCCAAAATACTCCAACGAACACCATGGCGAGCGCCCAACACTACAAGTACGGCGGGCATCAAGATGGAAGCAAGGAATCCCATAAACGGTACCGTAACTCCCACAAAGGTAAATACCATAATAAGAGCCGTCAAAAATCCTGTTTCCACTACGGCTCGCGTATCTGTATATCTCATAAATTACTCCTGACAAAATAGACGTATGACCGAGGTCATACGCCTATTATAACATTTTGTATTGTTTTTGAATATCATTAACCACAAAATCACAAATTACGACCTATATAGGAGGGTAAATTACCACTTATAAACAAGCTTGAATTTACCGCATCACTCAGCCGATGCGACTTATACGTCTTGGATAATCGGTAAAATCATCGGACGACGACGGGTCTTTTCATACAAGAATTTACCCAAAGTATCGCGTACTTGAGATTTAATGGTAGCCCAATCTTTCATCTGACTGGCTTCGCATTTTTCAATCACTTGTTCAATGCGTTTTTGCGCTTCGTTCATGAGATCTTCCGCATCACGTACATATACGAAACCGCGCGATACGATATCAGGACCGGCTACAATCTGGCCGCTGGCACGGTCCATGGCCATAACTACGATAACCATACCTTCCTGCGCCAATTGCTGACGATCGCGAATTACGATATTGCCAACATCGCCAACACCGAGACCGTCAACGAACACCTTGCCGGCCGTAACGTGACCGCCTTTGCGGCCTGTACGACTGGTGAATTCAAAAATCTGCCCATTGTCGCCTACAAGCACGTGATTTGGTTTCACAATGCCCATGGATACAGCAAGTTCACCATGTTTCTTCAACATGCGATACTCACCGTGTACCGGAATGAAGAATTTAGGACGAACCAAGTTGAGCATGGTTTTCAAATCTTCTTGGCTGCCATGACCGGATACGTGAATGCCGCGGTCACGACCATAAATTACATCCGCACCTAAGCGCAATAGATTGTCGATGGTACGACCAACCGCTGCTTCATTGCCCGGAATCGGCGTGGCGGAGATAATAATCGTATCATTCGGAGTAATTTCGATAGTACGATGATTATTGGTTGCCATACGGGATAAGCCTGCCATAGGTTCCCCTTGACTGCCGGTTGTCAAAATCATGATTTCGTCATCACGGTAACGACCCATTTCATCAACATCAATCAAAGTTCCTTCCGGAATATTCAAGTAACCGCGTTCCTGCGCAATTTCCGTTACGTTAACCATACTGCGGCCCAACACGATAACTTTACGCTTGAAGGCAACCGCCGCATCAACAGCCTGCTGCAAACGAGATACGTTGGACGCAAAAGTAGCGAGTACTACACGGCCGCGAGCTTCCCCTACAGCACGAAGTAAAGCAGGTCCTACGGTGCTTTCAGATGGAGTAAATCCCGGTTTTTCCACATTCGTGGAGTCGGACATCAAGGCTAATACGCCTTTGTTGCCCAGTTCGGCAAATTTATGAACGTCCATCAATTTACCGTCTACCGGCGTCTGGTCCACTTTGAAGTCACCGGTGTGAACAACAGTACCTACCGGCGTTTCAAAATAAACGGCGCAAGCATCAGGAATAGAGTGGTTCGTCTGAATGAAACCTACTTTGAAAGACCCTACACGAATTTCATCGCCCGCTTTTACAATATTAAGTTTTACGCCGCCTACTTTATTTTCTTTCAATTTGCCTTCGATTAAACCGCAAACAAGGTTAGTAGCATATACCGGCACATTGATTTCTTTCAAGAGATACGCCAAGGAACCGATATGGTCTTCATGACCGTGAGTGATAACTACGGCACGTACTTTATCTTGGTTTTCAATCAAATAACTCATGTCAGGGATGACAATGTCAACGCCCGGCATATCGTTTTCAGGGAACGCAAGACCTGCATCCAATACGATAATATCATCGCCATATTGGAATACGGTCATGTTCTTACCGATTTCACCGAGACCGCCCAACGGAATAATCATGAGCTTATCTTTTTTGCTCGAATGATGTTGATGATTCGCATGTGCATCACCATTGCTGTGGGATGTGTGACGGCCATTAATATTGGCACGATCGCCGGTATTTTTTTCATTGCGATTGTTATAACGTGTAGAGTTAATACGATTATTCGTACGGTTGTTGGTACGAGCCGGTTTAGCTGTGCCTTCCGCATTAGCCGCAGCATTGGCAGAATTTGTGTTCTTACGACGCGGTGCGGACTGTTTAGCGCCTTCGCCGGATGCATTCGTTGTACGGCGTGTGCTTGGTCGACGAGTTTCCCCGGTATTGCGATTACTATTTGTGCGACGCGTGGTGCGACGAGTGGTTTCGCCGCCCTGTTGTGCTTGATCGGCACCTGTCGTTTCAGTAGCCACAACATTTTTAGCTACCGGTGCTTTTTTCTCAGCCGCCGGTTTAGGCTCATTAGCAGTATTATTGCTTTGGCCTGTTAATTGATTCAATAATTCTTTTAACATATATGTATTACTCCTCCTAAATTTTATATTTCCTTAAATATATACCTTAATCATGTACGTCCGTCCGGAGTATACCTATTCTCCGCGTTCCTTTGTGGGATGTACGTAAAAAGATTCACTCGTTCATTATTAACTTGTCATCACATAAGCGTATGGATGCAACACAAAAGCAAGGACCGTTCTTTGTAAGACACGCCTCTTCGTCTGCAAACTGCTTCTGTAAAGTTAAAGGGTAAAATGTGAAAAAACTGCACGATTACACATATTGTGTACCTGAAAAAAGAGCCGCATTATGACTCTTTGCACATTATATTAACCCAAAGCCGAACAAATATCTTACGAATAGTATACCATAAGTCATATAAAACGAAAAGAACCCCCGACAAATTAATCGAAGATTCTCTATATATAAAACTTTTTTATTCTATGTCTTTTGCGTATACTAACCGGCGCTTACACTAATTTTATGCCAAGCAACACGTCTTCGCCCTTACATACTGTCATTAACGCTCAATCGCAGCCTTGAACTGCTCGCGATACTGCTTGGCGCCGCCATTGGCAGGATGCCGCAGTGCATGAGCCACAATGCCCTGCCGCGCCAAAATATCCGCCGACTTGCGCCCTACGGCACAAATAATCTGTCGGTCACCATTGTACGCTTCAATCAAGGCCATTAAGTCCTCGGTAAACTGACCGCCGATAACAATTTCTGTCTCCGTAGGCGTGCGATTCGTCAAAGGCTGATTCGCTACATGGGGATGAAAAGGAAAAATATTCCACAATATAGCATCATAGGTAGAGATATTATTCTCCAAAAGAGCTGACCATACTACCGTATCCGTCGGTTCGTTAAACCCTTCCAAGCGTTGTTTATTATTAAGCAACAATGGGCTATCGGCACGACTCGTCCGTTTGCCTATGCCGTCCGGCAAAATCATAGCGGGTTTCACATCATTATGAAAACCGAGGAGCATGCGCTCACAGGTAATGGCAATACCGGAAAAGCGCCCACCCTGATAGCCTACGGCTTCAGCCACAATAAGATAACGGCTTTGTTTTAAGCGTGCTCTTAAATAACTCTCTAATTGCTCCCGTCGCCACTGAGGCGCCGCCTGCGATACATCGAGGGCCGGATCGTAATCACGCCACGGATTAAATACCGTATCAGAGCCTTCATAAGCTGCCAGTTTATCTATAAACCGACTAATTGAATCTTTCATAGAACCTCCTCTACGGCATTTAACACACATTTAACACACATTTAACACGCATTCAACACACTTTTGACATGTATCTTTCCTGCTATAACAATTTGATAAAAATCCGCCAATCAATATAGTTAACAAACTGATTGTTTATCGTGTTTCGTAAATAAATATCTTATTCTCAACGCGCAACAATTTCACCATTGGCGCTAACGAAGATTTTTCAAAATGTCCCCGATACTTTTCAGGCACAAGAATCAGCGCATGAAGCGCTACCGGATTATCGATCGGCATCGGTTCCGTCGGATTTTTCCCCATCGGCAAGCGGGTTGCTTGTCCCTTATCATTCGTTACACTTTGTAAAACTCGTGCTTCATTATTAAGGGCCGCCTGAAAACGCTCCGTCACTTCTTCTACCGTTTGAGCAGGCATCTTGTTTTTACCTTCCCAAGCATTACTACGTTCCTTATTTTTATTAGGTAACGCATCGTCTTCAATTTTAGTAACTTCTTTGTCCGTATAATACACGAGCGACGCACTATAGTCACCATAATAATAGATATCGCCGTCATACTGAGCCACAACAGGTGCATAAGCTACCGATGAGCGTTGTTCTACCAGCGGTTGTATCCCTTCATGAATAACAAGCCCTGCAATGGCCATAGTCATAAAAGTAACTACTACCGGCAGCATATAGCGTTTCTGGTTCCAATACATCAGGCCGGTCAAAATAAAACCGACTACAATCAGTACATACAACAAGTACCAGAAGCCCCAAGGCACATAAAAACTGGCCACGCCCAAAACGAGCCACAAGAAGAAGGCCGGCCCCATAATGAGCCAAGACAACTTACGCGGGCGACCGGGACGCAATATTTTTACAACCCCAAAAGCACCTAAAAAGCTAAACGGTACCAAGCTGATAAATGTATACGTCGGGTACTTAGTGGCCATTAACGTATAGAATAATAATGTCCCCCACCCCATAATCATGGAATAAATATAGAACGGCTGTTTAAAACGCCAACCGTAATACATACCGTATAATACGGCGCCTGTCCACGGCAACGAAGCCAACGGGAACATAACTAAGTAATACCACCAATGATTAGCTTCCGGATGCTCCGACTGGGTGGCGCGCACCACATTATGAAGGCCCAAGAAACCATCAATAAAGTCTTGCCCGTGTGTCATGTACATATAGCCGTACCAAGGCATAACGACAACTAAAAAGGCTAAAATGCCTTGCCACGAAAAGATGTAGCGAAGCATACGGCCCGAACGCATTACAGCGGCATATACCAAGAGCAAAATCCCCGGCAATACGAGTGCCACCGGTCCTTTGGTCAAAACACCGATGCCCGCAAAAAGGTATGCCCACACCATAAACAAGGTGCGGCGTTCCGTAAGCCCGCGATAAGCATAGGCCAAGGTGCCGATAGTCGCCCACAAGAGCACCATATCCGTTACGATGCCTCGCGCCAAAATCCAGAATTCAAGGGATGAACCGAGAATCATGGCACTCCACAGCGATACCAAACGACGGCCGGAAATGCTGCGCACTACCTGGTAGAAGAACCCTACCGACAAGGCCCCGAATAAAGCGGCCGGAAAACGAGCAGCAAAATCGGAAAAGCCGAAAATTTTATAACTTAACGCAATAAGCCAATAAATCATTATCGGCTTATCATACCAATATTCATGATAAATCTGTGGCGATAACCAATCGCCGGACATGACCATTTCTTTAGCTGTCAATGCATAGTTCGACTCAACCGGATCGGTAATCGGCAAACTGCCATTGCCGATAGCAAACATGGCGAAGGCGATTAAGAAGCAAATGACGCTCAAGCGATGAAGTCGCATCTAATCCCTCCTTAGCGCTGTGTTGTATTATCCTGCACAGCATTGTCTTTCATTTCGGTTGTTGCCTCATCCGTAAGGTCTGCCTCTTCTTTGGTTTCAATCTTCGAGTCATGAGCAACTGAATTTACACCGTCTGTATCTTGCTTGCGCTTTTTGTTGCGATAGTAACGAATGCCGAAGAAGACCGCAATGATAGCAAAAACAACTATCATAATAACTAAGAATTCATGATTGTACTCAATCAAATCCTGCCAATGTTCACCCAATTTTACGCCGAGCCATACGAGCAAAATCGTCCAAGGAATTGTGCCGAGTAAAGTCCAAATGATAAAACGCCCCATCGGATAACGGGCGATACCGGCCGGGAAAGAAATAAAGGTACGAATCCCCGGCAACAAACGGCCAAAGAACACCGCAGCACCGCCGTATTTATTAAACATTTTCTCAGCCATTTCAAATTTATGTTCATTGAAGAAAATATAGCGACCATATTTTCTAAGCAACGGACGGCCCCCATGTTCCCCCATCCAATAGGATAAAATAGAGCCAACCACACCGGCAGCCGTAGCTACAATCATGGTCATATTCATCTCGAATACGCCTTGCGCAATCAAATACCCCGAGAAGCCCAACACAATCTCACTGGGAATCGGAACATTGGCATTTTCCAATACCATCGTAATAAACATGGCCGCATAGCCGTATGTCTCCAAAAATGAAATCAGGTAATCCACTGTTAATATCTCCTTTTACTTGTTTACAACTTACCAAACTATATTTCTCTTACAGAGTGTGTTAATTTCTCACATTATCTTTTATTTTACCATAATTTCTGTCTTTTTAACACAAAGTTATTACCAAAACGCATAGTTTATAAAAAGTTTATAAATTGTAAAATCCGGTTTAGCAAAGGGTGAAAAAGAAACCTAATTATAAGCTATATCTCAGCAATACTGCGAAAAAAGCCACCGAGTCAACGAATTAACTCAGTGGCTAAATTACTTACTGTTTCATTTTGCTATCATGCAAAAAAACTATACGAGAACTCTTAGGCTCCGAATACATCTTCCAACACGATAGTCTGTTTACGGTTAGGGCCTACGGATACGATACCGAGACGAACGCCGGTTACTTCCGAAATGCGTTCTACATAACGACGAGCCGCTTCAGGCAACTCATCATAATGACGAATACCGCTAATATCTGTCTGCCAACCAGGTAACGTTTCATATACCGGTTCGCATTGTTCCAATACCTGTAAATCTGCCGGGAATCCTTTAACCGGTTCGCCGTTCAAAGTATAACCTACACAGATTTTAATTTCAGGCAATTTGTCCAAAATATCAAGACGGGTAATTGCCAAATAATCAAGGCTGTTAAGGTCGGCTGCATATTTAACTACAGCCAAGTCTAACCAACCGCAACGACGAGGACGACCGGTTACGGTACCGAACTCATGACCGGTTTCACGGAGTAAATCACCGATTTCATTCAATTGTTCGGATGGGAATGGACCGGCGCCTACACGAGTAGCGTACGCTTTAACTACGCCTACGATATTTTTCAAATAATTAGGACCTACACCGGCGCCTACAGAAGCACCACCGGAAATAGGATGAGAGCTCGTAACGAATGGATAAGTACCATGATCGAGGTCAAGCATAGTTGCCTGAGCGCCTTCGAACAACACTTTTTTACCATCTTTGATGTAAGATACTACATTGTAATTTGTATCTTGTACATATTGGCGTAAACGATCGGCATATTCTAAGTAATCTTTTAAAATTTCATAGTAATCTACCGGTTCGGCGCCATATACTTCGCGCAAAATTTTATTTTTAATCTTAACATTATATTGTAATTTTTCTTTGAAAACTTCTTCGTTCATCAAATCGCAGATGCGAATGCCGATACGATTTACTTTATCTGCATAGCAAGGGCCGATACCGTTCTTGGTCGTACCGATGGATAAAGCGCCTTTAGAGGCTTCTTCCGCTTCATCCAAGCGATTATGATATGGCAAAATTACATGAGCACGATTGGAAATCTGCAATGTTTTAGCACTTTTGCCTTGGCTTTCCAAGTTTTCAATTTCACCTAAAAGAACTTTAGGGTCGATAACTGTACCGGTGCCTACCACATTGATTTTATTGTCATATAAAATCCCACTAGGCAATAAACGAAGCGCAAATGCTACGTCATCAACTACTACGGTATGTCCTGCATTGTTGCCGCCTTGACTGCGAACAACCACGTCCGCCTGTTCTGCTAAATAATCTACGATCTTGCCTTTTCCTTCATCGCCCCATTGGGTTCCGATAACCATACTAGTTGCCATAATATTCAAACCTCCATTTGTATCACATAGTGTCAGTTGTGGTATGGCCTGCTCTAAAATTTGAATTATAAAAGTCTAATTCTAAAACTAAAAAATAGAGACATTATCATACAATTTATTATAACATACCTTTGAAAAGTGTGCATCAAGTAAAACGGCGGAGGTATGGGAAACGGAGAGGCTCCTCGGCTAAGGCTTGGTTTTGCTTCGCAAAAAGACCCTCATCCGAGGACCTCTCCGTTTTCTCCCAAAGACCTCTCGTCGTGTTTATGATGCTAAGAGGGTGGCTTGGAGGAAGACCCTTTTACCGCAACACCTCGCCGCTTCGTTCTTAACCGCTCATACAACAGCAGATCTCTCGGCCATCGCTTAAAGCCTCTCATCGTGTTTATGATGCCGGGGAGGAGGTTTTTTTATGGCACTATAGTGCATGAATCTATAAAATGAGCTAAAATAATAGAAAATAGCAGTAAGTATTTGAATGTTATTCTATAAATTAGCAAAGGCTGTGGCCGTGCACTACCACAGCCTTATATTTCAATTCCCTATGTATTCTCATAGCAAGGTGATCCAACCCATGAAGAAAAAGGAAAAACGACGCCAAGAGCTCATAACTATATTAAATAAAAGTATGACACCGCTGACGGGTGATGAATTAGCTCAGAGTTACGGGGTTACACGACAGGTAATCGTGAACGACATGGCCGCTCTCCGTGCCGCCGGTTATCCGATTCGTTCCACCGTAAAAGGATACGAAATCAGCAAAGGGCCAACGCAGGGCGTTTTACGCACCATAACCTGCCGTCATAAGCCGGAGGATGTAGTGACGGAATTACACACAATTGTCGCCATGGGTGGCCTGGTTCACAATGTATCTGTCAACCACGACGTGTACGGGACGCTCACTGCCCCCTTGTTAATCAAAACAGACGACGATATTGAGGCCTTTTTAAACAAACAGAAAGATTCTACCAGCGGTTTGCTCTCCCGATTAAACAACGGTCTCCACACCCATCTGATTGAAGCACCCACGCCCGACATAATGGATCACATCATCAAAGCATTACAGGATTTACACATAATAGTAGCATCGGACGCATAACTGTCCGGTGTTTTTTCATATAATCATCTTGCTTACTTTTTTCAAAAAAAGCCCTTGCTATCTGAAAGTTATTGCTGTATAGTTAAAAAGTATACACATTGCTCAACTGTATACTTTTTATTTTTAGGTATTAGAAACAGGGGATGACTCGATGATTATTAATGAATTGAACACGATGAAACCTAATCGCTTTCATTACAAACTTTTACTCATTGCCGGCATCGGCTGGGCTTTTGACGCCATGGATACGGGCATTATTTCCTTCATCATGCCGTTATTAACCAAAGAATGGCATCTCACGGGCACAGAAATCGGTATGCTCGGCAGTGTAGGTCTCTTGGGCATGGCCATCGGCGCCGTATTGGCCGGTGCTTTAGCGGATCATATAGGTCGTAAAAAAATCATTACTTGGACCATGTTACTGTACGGTATTGCCACGGCCCTGTCAGCCATGGCGCCTAACTACGAGTTTTTGCTCGTCTGTCGTTTATTGGTAGGCCTTGGCCTCGGTGGTGAACTCCCTGTAGTAGCCACCTTGATTACCGAATATTCACCGCAAGATTCCCGCGGCCGTTTCATCGTCATGCTGGAAAGCTTCTGGGCTATCGGTTGGCTTTTAGCGGCCCTCATCGCCTATCTCATCATTCCGATTTACGGTTGGCGTATCGGCCTTGCCATCGGGGCCTTACCGGCCCTCTATACCGGGGTCATTCGCTCCCACATGCCGGAATCCTTACGTTATCTGATTAAACAGCAAAAACTTGACCAACTGAACGCAACCATCGCTCAAGTAGAGGCAGCTACCAAGGTTCCTCTCACGCGTTGCACCAAAGACGATTTAACTATGTTAACCGCCAACGACTCTCGACCTACCCTTGGCACTCTTTGGAACAAACAATATGCCTTGCGTACCTGCATGTTATGGATTACCTGGTTTGGCATTGTTTTCAGCTACTACGGCATTTTCATGTGGCTCCCTTCGTTAATCTATCAACAAGGTTTTACCATTATAAAATCATTCGAATACCTCTTAATCATGACCATAGCACAATTCCCGGGCTACATTTCAGCAGCCTATTTAGTTGATAAAATCGGACGTCGCTATACCTTATCGCTCTATTTATTATGTAGCGGCATCAGCAGCTATTTCTTTGGTCATGCCACCTCGGAAGCCATGTTATTGACCTCCGGTATTTGCATGTCATTCTTCAACTTAGGTGCCTGGGGTGTTATTTACACTTACACACCGGAATTATATCCTACCGAAATCCGTGGCCTCGGCTCCGGTTGGGCCGCCGGCATCGGTCGTATCGGTGGCATCATCGCCCCGTTTTTAGTCGGTTTCCTCCTCTCCCATGAAATGCATATGGACGCTATTTTTTACCTCTTTGCCTCTGTCTTCGTCATCATTGCACTCGTAGTGTTGAGTTTTGGTAAAGAAAGTAAAAAACAAGCATTAGAAGGAATTAAGTAAAACGGCGGAGGAATGAAGAAGTCCTGAGAAGCTCCTCAACTGAATAAAAATAGAAGTGGCGAGGTATCACGTCCAAAGGCTTGAAGGAAGACCCTTTTACCGCGATACCACCTCGCCACTTTTTTCTATCATCTCATATCAGCCGCGGATCTCTCAGGGCTTCGCTCAGCACCTCGCACCGTTCACTATGACGGAGAGAAGAGAAATGAAACAGCGCAAGGTTATATAAAAAAAACCGAGAAGTCCTTATCTAAGGGGCTTTTCTACTTGCAAACCCAATCTCCCCCTCCCCCTTTAATAAAACAGCGCGAGGTTATATGGAAAAACCCCGAGAAGTCCTTATCTAAAGGTCTTTTCTGCTTGCAGAAACCACTCTCTCCCTCTCCCCCATAATAAAACAGCGCGACGCTCTAGGAAAAAAAGGACCCCTACCCCTAATGAAACAGCGCGAGGTTATATGGAAAAACCCCGAGAAGTCCTTATCTAAGGGTCTTTTCTGCTTGCAGAAACCAAGCCTTAGATGAGGAGCTTCTCGGGGTTTATATATCTCGCGCTATTTTATTATAATCCGAATCTTGCCATAATCGTATCCACATGTCTCAACATGCGATGTGGGTCGAAGAGGTGATCGATTTCTTCATCGGTAAGATATTTTTTAATATCCGCATCACCTTTAAGGCCGGCTTTGAAGTCTTTGCCTTCCAACCAACGAGCCATAGCATGACGTTGTACCCAACGGTAAGCTTCGTCACGAACAGCACCTTTATCTACAAGGGCTGTTAAGATTTGCTGGCTGAAGATCAAGCCGCCGGTTAATTCCAAGTTTTTCATCATGTTTTCCGGATATACCAACAATTTGTCGATAACTTTAATAGCCAAGGACAGCATATAGTCAACAGTAATCGTGCTATCCGGTAAAATTACACGTTCAACAGAGCTATGGGAAATATCGCGTTCATGCCATAAAGCCACGTCTTCCAAAGCAGCCTGCGCATTGCCGCGTACCACACGAGCTAAGCCGCAGATACGTTCACAAGTAATTGGGTTACGTTTGTGAGGCATAGCGGAGGAGCCTTTTTGTTTAGGGCTGAAGTATTCTTCCGCTTCACGCACTTCCGTACGTTGTAAGTGACGGATTTCAAGAGCAATTTTATCCAAAGTGCTGGCGATGATGGCCAAGATGCTGCAAAGTTCAGCATGACGGTCACGTTGAATAACCTGAGTGGCAATTTTTACCGGTTCCAAACCGAGTTTTTCACACACATATTTTTCAATGAACGGATCGTTAACGGAGTAAGTACCAACGGCGCCGGACATTTTACCAACGGCTACATTTTTCTTTGCATGTTCCAAACGTTCAATATCACGTTCAATTTCAGCCATCCAGAGGCAAAGTTTCAAACCGAAAGTGGTAGGTTCACCATGAATACCATGGGTACGACCAACCATTGGGGTGTATTTAAATTCAGCGGCACGACGGCGAAGTACATCGCGGAATTGATGTAAATCTTCCAAAATGATGTCACAAGCCTGTTTCATCATAGCACCGAGTGCTGTGTCTTTTACGTCCGTAGATGTAAGGCCGAGGTGAATGTATTTAGCTTCTTCGCCAACGTATTCACCGACAGCGGTTACGAAAGAAATAATATCGTGGTTCGTTTCTTTTTCAATTTCATGAATTCGTTCTACATCAAAGTTCGCTTTTTCACGGATAACCTTAGCCGCTTCTTTAGGGATAATTCCCAATTCTGCCTGTGCTTCACAAGCTAAGATTTCCACTTCCAACATCTGGTCAAATTCGTTGCGTTCGCTCCAAATATGGCCCATTTTTTCTCTTGTATACCGTTGAATCATGTGTCTTTAACCTCCATCGAAATGACTGAATATTACTCTTTCATTTTAACATAGTAAAAAAAAAGGGTCAATAAACTTTACCGAACGTTAATGTGTATTTCACGCAGAACATTCGGATTTATATCTGCTAATATATAATACTTCTCATCAGCATCTTGTCACTGACTAAACACTAACCTGCTGCGGAACAACCACTACTTAACCGGGCCTCACTACTACTCATCAATAGCAACTTCCCAACTAATCACAGCCACTACTGCTGTTTGTAAAAATAAACAATCTCCGTACCCGCTTTATTCACGGCCGCACCGGTTACATATGCATGATTAAATGTCGTCCCTACGCTAAAAATATAGTAGGTGTATGAATCATCCAAATTCACCATATTGTAATTATACGAATAATAGCCTAACAGTTGCTGCTGAGCTTTTTTATTCGTGTCATTATCGAATAACTGATCCGTTACATAATTTCCGCTATTTACTGATGTTACGTCGATAATATCACTCCAGAAATCACGCCACGGTCCAAGATTCTTTAGCTCAGGCGTTGTCACGATTTTATAACCAGGTAATAATTCGCGCAAACTGTCGGCAAATTGCATGTCTGAATTAGGCTCCATTTTTACATAAACCGAACGGCTATCTGTTAAATTAGTCTGCATAATCGCTAACTTAAGCGCTTCCCCGATATACGGTGCCATTTCGGAAGCTGTACCGATGAAACTAACCTGCGCTTCCCCACCGGCTTTTATAAATTGCGGACTATAAAACACGGAGACATTGTTAGCAAAAGACGGAATCTGTTTTGGGAAGCCGTCAAAATTCGGCACCAAACCATACTTCGAAGCATCCGTCATAGGGAAAGCTACCCGTAAAGCTTGTTCTTTATACAAGGAGTTACTTTCATTCGTAAGCACCGTCTTAGCCCCCGAGGCCGGCATAAACGCTTCTAACACCTGTTTTGGTATGCCTCGGTTTACATAAGGCGATCCTGCCTTAACAGCTTCCTGAGTCGCATAATTAACAACAGCGGCCAAATCTTTGTCGCTCCCGGTAAGCACCGTAGTACCATTAGCTGTAGTGGCACTATTACCGGCGCCCAATACAGTGCCGGACACCATGGCCAACCCGGCCAAAACAAGAAATGCTTTCTTTTTCATATTAAACATTGTCATATATCATGCCTCCATATGAAACTAAAAATATAAGACATAAGAACTCTTTTATATATTTTTATTATAACTTAAATATAATATAACTGCCTATACTAAAGAGCACTCTATTTCAAATTTTTTCAATATAAAAAAACGGTGCAACCTGTTTTATACAGATTACACCGTTTTATTTATATTAATTTCCTAAAATCTCACAGATTATTTTCCTAAAATCTCCCAGGTTATTTTACTAACATCACCCGGACTTTGTAGCGCTGCTACTTGTTCGGCAGCCCCACAGCCAAAGCCTTAAGCCTGTGGCGTCATGGTCGTAGTTTCTACGCGAACCACATCTTTGTACGGATAGGCACAAAGTTCGGCCATAGCCTGGCCCACTTCTTCAAAATCCGCATTACTAAGTTCCGGATTAACATTACCAATGCTTACGGATTTTACTTTATTATTACCTAAATCTAAACGAATCTGAATTTTTACTACTTCTTTTACTGTTGCGTCTGCCATAATTAGCCTCCTATATATTTATACTAAAATATGTACTACTTTACTCTTATGACCGGTTGCTGCTAACACAGCCAATCTTTGCTTCTGCCATGATAGCTTAACTTACAAACTTACCAAGCTACTAAGCCATATTGTCAACCGATTAATCAACCAATTGAGCACTGGTATTTTCTACCATAAAAGCGCCTTTATAACCGGTTAACACCTTACCTTTGGCACTGGTCATAAAACGTTTGGCAATCAACAAATTTGCCACTGTTTCGGCTGCCGTGCGGCTTACATCCGCTTTCGGTACACTGATGCGCACCGTAGTTTCCTTTAATTCATCATCCAATAATACAAGCTGTAATTCTTTTTTCAAAACATTCTTAGTTCCTGTAGCCATAGTTGCCTCCTAAAGTTAAAAATCGTCTGAAAACTCGTGTATGTATGCCAAAAAATCATACATCAAACAGAGCCCTTCATTTTGTCCATATTACTGAAAAGTACATGTACTATTGAGTTTCTCATCGTTCTCATTGACCGTTTGCAAACGTCATAAGCAAGTCATCGTTACTTGTGAACCCGCTTACACCCCTATACATTCTCACAACTTTAAAATGTCAAGTCATTAAATTCCACCAACCGAAATCTTCATTCATCATATGCAAAAAATTCAATACAGATTGACATTTCCCTCTTTCTTTTCACCGTCGGAAAATAGTATAATGAGGTGTATCTTGTATATGATAACTAATATCGTATACAAGATATTGATTTATAATACAACTCATCGATAGTACCAAATAGATGTATTTAGAGGGTATGAGTGTATCAACGGCTTACGTAAATACAGTGAAGTCACTGTTTGCGAGCCATATTTTTATGTGTAAATGTAGTACTTTGTAACGGAAAGGAACCTTATTCATGGCTATTATGATTAAAAAACGAGACGGCCATTACGAACCGCTCTCGGTAGAAAAAACTAAAAAGATGATTGCCTTCGCATGCTTGGGGCTTGAAAGCTGCGATCCTATCGAACTCGAAATGGACTCCAAATTACAGTTCGTTGACGGCATGAGCACCAAAGAAATTCAGAAGATTTTGGTTCAGACTGCAATCGAAAAAGTTATCCAAAAAGTAGACGACGGTTACGGCAACATGGTTAACCGCATGAACCAGGATTGGCAGTTTGTGGCAGCCCGCCTGTTCCTTTTCGACTTATATAAAGAAGCGGCCATCCAACGCAAATACAAAGCGTTCGGTTACGGCAACTTCCCTGCATTAGTAAAAAAATTAGTAGAATCTAATCGCTACGCGGACTTCTTCCTCACCCAATACACCGAAGAAGAACTTGAAGAATTAGGCGACTACATCAAACCTAAACGGGACTACCTCTTCAACTATGAAGGTATCAAATTATTGGCCGATCGTTACCTTGTAAAAGGTTACGACAAAGAAGTGTATGAATTGCCACAAGAACGTTTCATGGCTATCGCTATGCATCTGGCCCTCATCGAAGGGGATCGCAAAGTAGAATTCGCCAAAAAATTCTACGACTTAATGAGCGAATTAAAAATGACTACCGCTACGCCAACCTTGGCCAATGCGGGTACGCCGTTTCATCAGCTCAGCAGCTGCTTCATCTCCGGCGTTGACGATAACCTCTGGTCTATTTACGACGTAAACAGCAAATTCTCCCGCGTATCCAAACACGGCGGTGCCCTCGGTATTTACATGGGTAAAGTTCGTGCCTTGAACAGTGATATTCGCGGTTATAAAAACTCTTCCGGCGGCGTTATCCCTTGGGTTCGTCTTTACAACGATACAGCCGTAGCCGTTGATCAGCTCGGCAAACGTAAAGGTGGCGCTACCGTAACTCTTGATATTTGGCATAAAGACTTCTACGAGTTCGTAGAGCTTCGTACCAACAACGGCGACGATCGTCGTAAAGCCCATGATATCTTCCCGGCTATCGCTATTCCGGACATCTTCATGGAACGTTTGCTCGCCCGTGAAAACTTCAGCCTCTTCGATCCACATGAAGTGCAGCAGGTTATGGGCTTCAACTTAGAAGATTTTTACGATGAAGACGAAAACAACAAAGCCTTCACCGAGCATTATCTCCTCTGTGAAAACAATCCTGACCTTCACCCAATCCAGGTCAGCGCTTTGGATATGATGAAAAAAATCATGCGCAGTGCCGTAGAAACCGGTACGCCGTTCATTTTCTTCCGCGACACCGCTAACCGCGCCAACCCTAACAAGCATGCGGGCATGATTTATGCCTCCAACTTGTGCCACGAAATCGCGCAGAACGTTGGTTTCACCAACCTCGGCGAAGAAGTGATTAATCCGGATGGCAGCATCACGACTAAAACAGTGACCGGCGACATGGTAACATGTAACCTTAACTCCATTAACCTCGGTCGAATCACCGACGAAGAATTGGAAGCCAATGTAGCCCTTCAGATTCGCATGCTCGATAATGTTATTTCCATCAACCAGTTCCCGGTACCGGAAGCTAAGATGACCAGCGAAAAATACCGCGCCATCGGCCTCGGTACGAGCGGTTATCACCACTATTTAGTGCGTCATCAGATTCAATGGGAATCGGAAGAGCACATTGAAGCAGCGGACAAATTATTTGAAAACATCGCTTACTACGCAATCAAAGCATCCATGGAATTGGCTAAAGAAAAAGGCGCCTACCCTGCGTTCAAAGGTTCCGAATGGGAAACCGGTGCTTACTTCGAACGCCGCGGTTATACGTCCGAACGTTGGCAACAGTTGCGCAAAGATGTAGCTAAATACGGCTTGCGTAACGGTTACCTCATGGCGATTGCCCCAACCGGCAGTACTTCCAATATCGCTAATACCACAGCCGGTATTGACCCTATTTTCAAAAAATTCTTCATCGAAGAAAAGAAAGGCAGCTTCACGCCAAAAACGGCCCCTGATCTCGATAACTCCACCTTCTGGCTCTACAGAGAAGCACACACCATCGACCAGCAGTGGAGCATCCGCGCTTGCGGCGTACGTCAGCGTCACATCGACCAGGCTCAATCTTTCAACTTGTATATTACACCGCAAGTTAAGGCCAAAGAGATTCTTAACCTCTATATCGAAGCGTACAAACAGGGTATTAAAACGATTTACTACATCCGCAATCAGTCCCTCGAAATGGACGAATGCACCAGCTGTTCTTCCTGATTTAAATTAAAACGATAAACGGTTTCAAAACCGGCAGTCATGCGAATTGTTATAAAACATCAATTACACTGGTATTTTATAGCCTTTTGATAAGCAAATATGACTGCCGGTTAGCCGTAAATTTCATATGTTTAACCGCTTTAATATGCTATACTAAAGACAACAACTTATATAGAAAGGGTGAATGTCATTATGGATAAAAAATTAATTTTTAACGAACATGGCGAGCGCGGCACGGAAAGCATGATTGGTGGCAATACGACCAACTTGCGCGAATGGAACCGCATCAAATATGACTGGGCAACGCAGATGTACCGTACCATGCTCAACAACTTCTGGATTCCGGAAGAAATTTCGCTGAACGAAGATATCAAACAATTCCCGTTCTTGACCGACAGCGAACGCCGTGCGTTTGACAAAATTATTTCCTTCCTCAATTTCCTTGATTCGATTCAAAGTGAAAATTTACCCAACTTAAGCCGCTATATTACGGCTGCCGAAGTAGCATCGTTGCTTAACATTCAGGCATTCCAAGAAGAAATTCACGCCCAAAGTTACTCCTATATTTTGGACACCGTAACGAATCCGATTACCCGTGACCGTATTTATGACGAATGGCGTACAGATGAACACCTCTTGGCACGTAACCGTTTCATCGCTGACATTTACCAACGTTTCAGCGATGATCCGTCGGAACATAATTTAATTCGCACCATTATGGCGAACTACATCTTGGAAGGCATTTATTTCTACTCCGGTTTCAGCTTCTTCTACACCTTGGCACGCCAGGGCAAGATGACAGCAACCAGTACGATCTTTAAATACATCAACCGCGATGAAGTAACTCACCTCGTTTTATTCCAAAACATCATTCGTGAGCTTCGCATCGAACGTCCTGAATTATTTACGCCTGAATTGGAAGCGGAACTTACGGACATGCTCCGTCAAGGTACGGAAAACGAAATCGCTTGGGGCCAATACATTACGGATGACAAAATCCTCGGTATTAACAATGTATTGATTGAACGCTATATCAAATACTTGGCTAATATTCGTTTAGAAGCCATCGGCCTCAAACATCTCTATCCGGACATCAAAGAAAATCCGATGGCTTGGATTGAAAGTTTCTCCAACCTCAATAGCACTAAAACGGACTTCTTTGAAGCAAAAGTTACGAATTATACCAAAGCAGCCGCATTCGACTTCGATGATTTGGAGTAATACAGCGCTACCAACTAAACCAGGAAGGCCGGCACATCGCCGGCTTTTCTTTTTTTAGCCAAGCCGTATCATTACAATAAGCTCAGCAATAAGTCGCATAATCAACTAAATAATTAGTTTACCTGAAGTTTACGAATGTTTTGCAAAAAAAGACTTGCCAGAATAGAAACTTAGGTTTATAATGTTGGCAATCACTTTAAGAGAGGAGCCAATATTATGAATACCGCTATCAGCACTATGAACAGCCAATACTTCTATTTTTGGTTCTTTATCCAGGCAACGGGTAAAGGACTATTTGGGCTACGCTGATTTCGGTATCATTGTCAGGCTTAGTATAGTTAAGGAGCTACCCGTAGTGCACGCGGATAGCTCCTTTTTTACTATCACTTAAAAGTAATTATTGAAAGCAACGAAGGTTGTACAAGCAGTAAAGGATTTGAATTTATGAACGAAACCTGTTTTCAAATATTCATAAGTGACGAAAGAGGAGAGATTACTATGATTATTACATTGAAGGAAAATGCTACACCGGAGAAAGTTCAAGAGTTGCGCCAAAAATTAGAGGCCCAAGGGATTACGTTACATCCAAGCCAAGGCGACAACTACTCATTAATCGGTCTCATCGGCGATACCTCACTCGTAGACAAACGCCAAATTGAATCGTTAGACTTTGTTGAAAAAGTAACACGCATTCAAGAACCGTTCAAAAAAGCTAATCGCAAATTTCATCCGGAAGACACCATCGTAGACGTAAGTGGCGTAAAAATTGGGGGCGGCCACTTCGCTATTATGGCCGGTCCTTGCTCTGTAGAAACACCGGAACAAGTGTTGGCAACGGCAAGAGCGGTCAAAGAAGCGGGCGCTACTATTCTTCGTGGCGGTGCGTTCAAACCGCGTACTTCGCCATACTCTTTCCAAGGTATGGGCCCTGAAGGCTTGCATTTATTGGAACTGGCCAAAAAAGAAACGGGGCTGCCTATCGTATCGGAAGTCATGGATCCATCCCAATTGCAATACTTCGATAATGTAGACATGCTTCAAATCGGCGCCCGCAATATGCAAAACTTCACCTTACTTAAAGAGGTCGGCAAATTAAAGAAACCGGTTCTCTTAAAACGCGGCTTATCCGCGACTTATGAAGAATGGTTGATGGCTGCGGAATACATCATGAGCGAAGGCAATACACAAATCGTACTTTGCGAACGAGGCATTCGAACTTTCGAAACGAAAACCCGTAATACCCTTGATGTAACGGCGATTCCAATGATTCATGAGCTCAGTCATTTACCGATTATTATGGACCCGAGCCACGCTGCCGGCATGAGCCGCATGGTTCGACCTTTATCCCTCGCTTCCACCGGCGGCGGTGCGGATGGTCTCATGATTGAAGTTCATATTGATCCGGCCAAAGCGCTTTGCGACGGTCCGCAAGCTTTACGTCCCGATCAATTTGCTTCCCTCACCAAAGATGTATTCGCTATGCGCGAAATTGTTACCGGTCAAAAAGCTTAATTAAGACCCGTTAATTGATACCCAGTAAAAGGAGTTACCATGGAACGTATTCATATAGAAGCCTCCACTGCCTACGATGTCATCATTGAAGATGGGGTTTTACAACATATAATAGAATATATTAAGCCCCTTAAGGGCCCCTGCCCGACCATGCTCGTCAGTGATGACCAAGTAGCTCCGCATTATGCAGCGCTTGTCAAAAAGCAACTCACCGCAGCGGGCTATACGGTATATGAATACGTATTCCCTCATGGTGAAACAGAAAAAAATGCTGCCCGACTATTGGATTTAGTGGAATTTATGGCGGCCAAAGCGCTGACCCGTAAGGATTTACTTATCGCCTTAGGAGGCGGTGTAGTCGGTGATATGGCGGGTTTTGCGGCGGCCACCTATTTACGGGGCATCGACTATATCCAGATGCCTACATCCCTATTGGCTGCAGTTGATTCATCTGTTGGCGGTAAAACGGCCGTTAATTTAAAAGCCGGCAAAAATCTGTGGGGCGCTTTTAAACAGCCGATTTTAGTACTCTGTGACCCAACTGCACTCAGCACTTTGGCGGCCGATGAATTCAGTAACGGCTGCGGTGAAGTCATTAAATACGGCATGCTCGGTTATCCCGATTTACTGGCTGATTTAATGACCAATCCTTTACGTCAAGATGACCTTCCCCATATTGAAGCGATTATCGCCCTATGCGTGAAAGCCAAAGCGAAAATTGTCAGCGCCGATGAAAGAGAATCGGGCGTCAGAGCTTTGCTCAACTTTGGCCACACGTTTGGTCACGGCATCGAGCTTTGCAGTGAATTTTCCGTAAAACACGGTATGGCCGTCAGTATCGGCATGGCCCTCATGATGCGTGCCGCTTTTAAAAACGGACACATCAGTGAAACCGAATTAAATAACTTTTTAAATCTACTGGCCGCTCATAATTTGCCGACTAACACGACTATCAGTATTGACGAACTCTTAGAGGCCGCTTTACATGACAAAAAAAGTCACGGCCAAACTATTACCATTATCTATCCGACTCGTTGGGGGCAGTGCGAACTTCGCACCATACCACACAGCGAATTAGCCCATTACGCCATAAAGGAGGTAAAACACCATGGTGCCAACTAATCCATCTGAATTTGAAGCAACCAAAACTGCGACTGTCCATTCTGAATCCGTTACCGTAACCGGAGCCATTCCAACCGGTACCATTGCGGCCATTCCGGCCAAGGCCCACGCTCATCGAGCCTTGATTGCCGCTGCTTTGGCGGACAGCCCGTCCAGTTTACTCATTGCGCACTATTCAGAAGATATTGACGCCACTATTGCCTCTTTGCGTGGCTTAGGTGCTACTATTGAGAAAACAGAGAGCGGGGTTACTGTCACACCCATCCCCGAAAACCAAAAACACGGCACCATTGATGCTCACGAATCAGGAACTACCTTGCGCTTGCTCTTATCGGTAGGTTCCGCCATTTGTGATACCACCGATGTAACCGCAGCCGGTCGTTTACCGGATCGCCCGTTGGAGCCTTTAAAAAGCCAATTGGAAGCTCATGGCATCAACTTTTCGGCGGCCAAGCCGCCATTTACCATTAGCGGTCATTTAACAGGTGGGCTTTTTGAAATGGTAGGCAATGTGAGCAGTCAATTTTTTTCCGGCCTCTTATTGGCCTCACCAAAACTGGATGAAGATACTTTAATAAACAGCACAACACCGTTACAATCCCGCGATTATGTGACGTTGACGCGTCATGTCATGGCGGATTTTGGCGTTACCGCCTATACCTCCGATGATGGCAACAGTTTTACCGTTCCCAAAGGGCAACATTACCGCGGCCTCGAAAATTATCCCATCGAAGGGGACTGGTCAAACAGTGCCATTTGGCTCGTAGCCGCCGCCATCACCGGCCAACCGCTTACCATCACTAATTTGCAACCCGATTCGACGCAGGCGGATCGGCGCATCTTAGATATTGTTGACTGCGCCGGCACCACCGTGGAATGGCAAACAGAAGACGGTACCGTTGTTGAAGATGATGAATTGGACAAAATTAAAGTGCCGTTACGCCTTCATTGTGAAGGTCGTGCCATTGACCCTATAACGGTTGATTTAGAACAATGTCCTGACTTATTACCTGTTTTAGCGGCCTTAGCCTGCAGTATCGAAGGGGAAAGCTGGTTTATCAACGGTGAACGCTTGCGTCTTAAAGAATCAGACCGCTTATTAGCCGTTCGTGATTTGGTGAGAACTTTAGGCGGCACCGCTCACATTGAAGGAGATAATCTCTACATTAACGGTACCGGAAGTCTTACCGGCGGCACCGTTACTTCCCACAATGACCATCGTCTCGTTATGGCTGCTACACTCATGGCACTATACAGCGATGATCCGATTACGATTACCGACAGTCAGGCCATCAATAAATCCTATCCGCTATTCTTCAGCCATTGGAATCAATTAGGCGGTCACGCCAAATAATTTACTATCTAACCTTTCAAAACAGGAGACGCTTATGAGTTCAAGTTTTGGCAAAAATCTTACTATTTCTGTATTCGGAGCCTCCCACGGCAAGGCTATCGGCGCCGTAGTCGATGGTCTGCCATGCGGTGTAACCGTCGATGAAGCGGCCTTGGCCCGCTTTATGAAGCGCCGTGCCCCGGGGCAAAGTTTAATTACCACCCAACGTAAAGAAGCAGATCAACCCGTATTTCTAAGCGGCCTCGTAGAGGGCCAACTCAGTGGTTCACCACTTGCCTTTTATATTGAAAACACGAATCAGCATTCTAAGGACTATAATAATTTACGTGATATACCGCGCCCATCCCATGCTGACTATACGGCACGCATGCGCTATGGTGAAAAAGTGGACATGCGCGGCGGCGGTCATTTCTCCGGTCGCCTTACGGCCCCACTCTGTTGTGCCGGTGGCATTGCCTTGCAAATTCTTAAACAAAAAGGCATTGAAATAGGTGCCCATTTAAAACAGATTGGCTCGGTACAAGATACCACTATGAGCTTCACCGAACCGGATATGGCGGCCCTTCAAAAAGTAAGCCACGAAACCGTAGCCATGGTATCCTCTCAGGCACGCCTTAAAGCAATTACCTATATTGATGAATTGCGTCAGGAAGGGGATTCTACCGGCGGCATTATAGAGCTGTTTGCTACGGGTCTGCCGGCGGGCCTTGGGAATCCGAATTTTGACGGCATTGAAAATCGCCTTAGCCGTGCCCTTTTTGGTATTCCCGGCGTTAAAGGCGTTGCTTTCGGCAGCGGTTTTGACGGTTGCCTCGACCGCGGTTCCAATCAGAACGACCCGTTCCGTTTAGAAAACGGCAAAGTTCGCACCTTAAATAATAATAGCGGCGGCATCCAAGGCGGTATTACCAACGGCATGCCGCTCGTTCTCAAAGTGGGCATGAAGCCGACTGCCTCTATTGCCAAAGTACAGCCAAGCTTCAGTTATGAAGCAGCTGCCAATACGGATTTACAGATTAAAGGTCGTCATGATCCTTGCATCGCCGTTCGTGCCGTACCGGTTGTTGAAGCTGTCACCGCCTTAGTCCTATTAGATTTTCTCTTAGATAACACTATTAAACTTGATTGATAAGAGCCTAAAATTTAATTACGGGCAAACTACTATTTTCCTAATTTTCGACTAACTATTATAGTCGGTACCGAAATACACATTTCCAATGAACGGAAAGGATATTATTATGAATCATACATCTACGCTGACCCCTTTCGGCCTCTTGGGCAAAACCTTGGGGCACAGCTATTCGCCACAAATTCATAAGGCTCTCGGCAATCCCGACTATGTACTGTACGAACGAGCTTCTCACGAATTAACCGACTTCTTAAGTCAATCCGAACTGAAGGGCTTAAACGTTACCATTCCTTATAAAAAAGACGTCATGAGCGCCTGCCAAACTTTATCTGACGCGGCCAAACATATCGGGGCCGTCAACACCATGGTCCGTCAAGCCGACGGCAGCTGGTACGGTCACAACACGGACTATGACGGTTTTATATATATGCTGGAGCGAGCCGGTATTACTGTTAAAGATAAAAATGTAGTTGTTTTGGGAGACGGCGCTACAGCCCATACGATTCATGTGGCTCTAACCGATTTGGGAGCCAAAGAGATTAGCCACCTTTCCCGTAAAACAGCGCCTTTTTATAGTGACGCCAAAAGCTACGGGGCCGATGCCGATGTACTCATCAATGCCACGCCGGTCGGTACTTTTCCGAATTGCCCGGATAGCTTAATTTCATTGGATGATTTTCCTAAACTCAAAGGCGTAGCCGATGTGATTTATAATCCTTATCGCACGGCCCTTCTTATAGAAGCGGAGCAACGCGGCATTCCTTATACCGATGGTCTCCCCATGCTTGTAGGACAGGCGGTAGCGGCAGCTAAGCTGTTCATGCAAAAAGAGTTTCCACCGGAAGCAACGGAAGCTATCATTCGTCAAATGCGTCATGCTCAGGAAAATATTATTCTCATCGGCATGCCCGGTGTAGGCAAAACAACTATCGCCACTGCGCTCGCGGAACGCTTACAGCGACCGCTCATCGACTGTGATGATGTATTTGAAGAACGGTACTGTCACCCCGGCGAATATATTAAAACCTATGGGGAAGCCCAATTTCGTAAAAAAGAAACGGCCCTCTTGGCCGAACTTTGCAAAACCACCGGAGCCATTATTGCCACCGGCGGCGGCGTTGTAACTCAACCGGTTAATTATCCTATTTTGCGCCAAAACGGCCGCATCTATTGGCTTCGCCGCCCCCTTGAGAAATTAGCCGTTGACGGTCGTCCACTTTCACAGGGGGGGCTGGAGCGCTTAGAATCTTTATATACTGTAAGAGAACCGCTGTACGAAGCCTTTTCACAATGTAGTTTTGACATAAACGATCCGGATACCGGAGCTGCTCAGATTGAGGAGGAATATCATGCACATTTTAATTCTTAACGGCCCCAATATTAATCTGTTAGGTTTAAGAGAGCCGGATATTTACGGCTCTGAAACGTATGAACAGCTCGTCCAAATGATTCGCCAACATGCTCATGAGCGTCATATCGCGGTTAGTTTTTATCAGAGTAATCACGAAGGCAGCTTGGTAGACCGAATTCAGGCGGCCCATAATGACGCCGAAGCCATCATTATCAATCCGGCCGCTTATACGCATACATCAATAGCTATTCTTGACGCCTTAAAAGCGATTGGCCTCCCTACGGTGGAAGTGCACATCTCCAATCCCGATGAACGGGAAAGCTTCCGTCATTTCTCCTATGTAAGCGAATATGCTGAAAAAACCATCAAAGGCCATGGTCTTAAAGGCTATATCGAAGCCATGGATTATCTTATTGATACGTATGGCGATAAGGAATAAAGCGCCTTTTACGGCCTGATAAAAATTCAATAATTACAAAAAAGAGGTTTGAAGATGAGCCATGGTGCTCAACTTCAAACCTCTTTTCCGGTATATAAACTTTTGTGGTAAGTTTGTTTAGTAAGTTTTAAGTATGATAATTCGTTTAGTACTCGCTTTAGTACTTGTTGCTATAGGATAAGTTGTTAGTGTAAAACTCGATTTCTTCCCTTCTTTGTCAACTCCCCAAACCCAGCCCCCGCTGCAGTTTGGGGAATAATTTCAACCAAATCAAAGCCTGACGGTCAAGCTGTTTCATTTAAAACGAGATTGTCACATCCACATATATTTTTACAATAATAATGCCTACGTTATATACGGCCGATATCTGTATATAACGTAAAATATATTGTTTTAAATGAACCAAGCCATGTCGTCGGTCATATTCTTTGGTGTGAAGGCTACTTTATGCCGTGGCATATGTTTGCGTGAATGGCTGTCCACCAAATGAATCGTCGAACGAATCTTGCGAACAACGATGTTTTCAGGTTCCGTTTCATAGATGACCACATTCTCAGGCACATCACGTTTGATAACCAGATTACAGCCTATCCGGCTACCGCTGCCTACCATAATGTCGCCCAGTACTTTAGTACCGGCACCGATAAGCACGTCGTCACCGACCGTTGGATGGCGTTTCACGCGTCTTGAGCTCATGCCGCCCAATGTTACGCCGTGGAACAAGGTTACATTATCGCCAACAATGGCAGTTTCACCAATTACGACACCCATGCCGTGATCAATGAATAAACCTTTACCGATTTGTGCGCCCGGATGGATTTCAATCCCCGTCGCATTACGCGAATGCAGTGCCACGCGTCTGGCCAATAATTTGTAACCATGTTTATACAAACGATGGGCAAAGAAATGCCAGAACAAAGCTGTTATATGCGGATAGGTCCACAATACCATCAATACTGATGTGGCAGCCGGATCTGAATCCATAACGCGCTTAATATTATAGCGAATCGCTTGCCAAAGTTCTTTCATACATCCTCCCGGCCGGTATTCCCCCAGCCCCTAAATATCTATAGCCATATAGCTGGCCGTTCATCTCTCTTCAAGCTAAACCTAAGTCAACTTATGGTCGTTCCCCCGAACGATTATATCGTCAGATGCTTAGGCTTTTACATATTCAACATCATCAAATTCAAGCATGGATAAGTATTTTTCAACTCCGTCCGGAGCAATAGCTACTACAGGCACGCCAGGGTTTTTAGCGGCTAAATCTTTAGCTGCTTTAATAGCTGCGCCGGCAGAAATACCGATGCTGATACCACTTTCGCGCATGAAAGTCTGTACTTGAGCGATAGCATCATCATCAGTTACGGTTACAACTTCATCCATAAGGGATTGGTCGAAGTTTTCAGGAATGAAACCGGCACCGATACCTTGGATTTTATGAGCGCCACCTTTACCTTCGGAAATCATTGGGGAACCTGCCGGTTCAACCGCAACAGCTTTCACATTAGCATTATGTTCTTTCAATTTACGAGCCACACCGGTGAAAGTACCGCCTGTACCTACGCCGGCAACAACGATGCCCACATTAGGAACTTGTTCAATAATTTCAGTAGCTGTTGTTTCGTAATGAATGCCAGGGTTAGCAGGGTTTACGAACTGTCCCAAAGTTACAGCACTTGGGTTAGCATCAAGAATTTCCTGAGCTTTAGCCAAAGCACCTTTCATGCCGGTTGCTTTTGGAGTCAAAATTAACTGAGCACCATAAGCTTTTACCAATTCACGACGTTCTTTACTCATGCTTTCAGGCATCAAGATTACAACTTTAATACCTAAAACAGCACCGAGCATAGCAAGGGCGATACCGGTATTACCGGACGTTGCTTCTACCAAGATAGTGTCAGGTTTAATTAAACCTTTCTGCTGAGCGTCGCGTAACATACCATAAACAGCACGGTCTTTAACACTGCCGCCGGCATTGTATTTTTCCAATTTAACAAAAACGTTAGAATCTCCAATTTGGTATACAGGTGTGTTACCAGTCAATTTTAGTGTATCATTTACTGGTTTCATACTCATAATATTCATCGTTCCTTTCTCATAGAGTCTCTCAGCTCTAATAAAAAAGCCCTTGGTCACATTTGTGACCAAGGGCGATATATCGCGGTTCCACCTTGTTTCATTTGACTGTGCGCACAATCAAACCTTTGCTGTACTATTAAACACATATTCTCCGGAGCATTTCACTCCTATCTGTTTAATTCTATACAGATTCGCTATAACGGGCGACCCCCGAATAAGACTCCCCTATATCGCTATAGCTTTGCCTTAATAACTCCGAGATGCACTTCCATACACTTCATAAGACCCGCTCTCACCGTCCGGGCTCGCTGCACATACAATAGTATATGTACTTTTCTCTTCCTCGTCCTGATTTCTATTCAAATCATAAACCTACTATAACACTATGAATTAATACTGTCAACAGCGAAATTAAACTTTTTGATTTTCATCAATTTATTATTGACGAATCTTTGACTCTCTGTTGCATGTACTTTATTTTACTACAACTGTACATTTTTTGCCAGTCCTATTGTATTTTATTATTCATTTTACGCTGATTTCGAACAATTTCATCAAACTTCTTTCAATTTTTGCAATAATTATCAATGCATTACCAAAATAAGCTGCAAAGAAAAAAACTGTCAAAGAAAAAACAGCCTATTTTCATAGACTGCTTTCTGTTATACATATATAAATTTTTGCTCGGTATAACCTAATCTAATGGGTATCCGCGTCCCTAATCGCAATCCCGATAAGACACGAGGCCTGCAATTACCAGTCATAGACTTAGCTACTGTCCATCACTCTTCACAGGTCTCAGTCTTACCTGTACTGTCATCTATGCAGTATATTCGAATCTATACTGTCTGTCCAACTCCTCGAAATAACCTATACCTTTAATCTATCCCTGCCGGTTCGACAGAAAGCTGACAGCCTTGAATACTAGGTATATTATAACAAACCTTTTGAATATAAGGAATATTTAAAATGAATTTTCGACATAAATATCCGTATCGATTATGCATAATTATCGTCAAAAAAACCGGCTATATAACTTAAAGTCATTTTCTAATTGACTTTAATGTAAAAAAATACCTTCCCGCTGTACTTGCGGGAAGGCATTTGCATATATGATTATATGCCGGTAAAAATTAAGTATTCATTTTACTGTGTTAAGTGTGTGTTTAATGTGTGTGTTATTTATGTTGTGTTATTTGTGTGTTGTGTTGTTTTGTATTGTGTGTATTTAAGTGTTGTGTTTGTGTTTAGGTATTTATGGAGTATTACCTATTAATGAGGGAGTTGGTTCTTCAGGGAAAAAACGTGCTTATGCGTTAAGAAGTACCCCGATTTGAACAGCTGTACCGGAATTTTGAGGAACCGGTTTCTTGTCATCTTTAGGTGGCAACGGTTTTTTATCTTCCGGTTTTACCGGTGGTTTTTCAGCGCCCGGTTTGCGATTATTGTAGTCGTTAGCCAAAGCTACTTTGCGTTTTTCCTTGGTTTCCGGTGTTACTTTGCTTGCTGCTTTATCTTTTTTAACAGTTTCTTTTTCAGGGGCTTTAGGTGCTACCTGAGGATTCTGCTGATTCTGATCTTTTTTATCGTTTTGGTTAATCTGTTTGTTGTCTTTATTAGGCTGATTTTGTTTGTTCTGCTCTTCTTGCTGCCATACAGCCGGTTTATTGTTGTTAATGTCTTGTAAGCTCTGAGCACTTACCAAAGTGCCGAAAGAGTTAGCCCAAAGAGTAACCGCCGCGACAGGTACCATTAATACATATTTGCGTTTCATAACTATACCTCCTAGTACAAAATTATACAATTTTCTTACTGTCTCATAAATGCTCGCGCATCACTTGAACAGCGCCATATACAAATCTAATCTGTTAACTTACGTTTAACATATGTACATCTTACCTAGATTTTATGAGGTATATATGAAAATTTCGATGAGCTTTCCGTGAAGTTTTTCATGATTGTTCATCTATCGTTCATCTATATTTTTATTCCAAAAGCAAGTATAATTATTCCTATTTATAAACAGAAAAATGCCGTTGCCCTTAGGGAGGAGGCAACGGCAAGTTGTTCGTACATATTTGTACTCACGATTAGGTATAGGTATTTAGAGGTTTAACAAGTGGACTCACTCGCAATAACTTCCGGGATAAAGAAGTTAGTTGAGCTGTAGCGCTCGATTCTGAATAATCGTTAACTACTGTTCCCTTGTTATGAGCCTATTATAGCATGTAAATCTAATAATTTCAATATCTAAAATTTATTTTTTTCGATTTAATTTATTTTTCTCTATATATCCGTCAAAAAACCGCATAAATACTGGGTTTGTATGTTAGCTAATAATTTATTTTTATCTGTAAAGTGACTACAAGCCGGCCTTCAATACATCACGAGCCGTTTCATACATGTAATGATACCCCAACTCATTGGGATGCACATCACCGGCATAAAGAATTTCACCGCGATAATCCGCTTCGGCGATGGTTTTATAGAAGTCTATATACAACAAGCCTTGTTCCTTACAGTAGGCTTTCAAACGCTCATTATAATCAACGAGTACCGCATCATCGCCATCGGGATCACAGTCAATCTGCGGCGCTAAACCAACAACCACATCACAGCCGTTTTTTTGAATATGATGAATCGAGCGCATCATTGAAAAATAGCAATCTTCCGCCGTGCGCCCATGCAAAATATCATTAGTCCCACCCATGATAAACACCGCATCATAGGACGAATCATGGAGAGCGCGCTCCAAATTATTATAAATAGCCTGCAAGGTGGCACCATCAACGCCGGCATTAACCATAGTAATTTTTGCACTTTCATTAGTTGCCGTGCTTTTTTCAAAATATGCTTTCAATAATTCAACCCAGCCCTTGCCGTAGGGCACATCGTAACCGCGCGTCAAACTGTCACCGATAAATAACACCTTTTGCCAACTCTTTGTATTTGCCATGCCCTTACCGCCTCCTATTTCATCAATGGATCCGTGGTGCCGTTCAATTCAAAAGCCTTAATGCGATCGATGCAGGTACCGCAAGTGCCGCAAGGCTTGTCGCCACCTTCATAGCAACTCCAGGTAAGTTCATACGGCACCTTAAGATCCAAGCCAACCTTAACGAGTTGAGCCTTATTTTTAGTAGCAAACGGAGCCTCTACTTGGACTTTATCGTAGGTACCTAAGGCAATAGCTTTGGTCATAGCATCAACGAAGGCCTCACTACAATCGGCATAGGCATTACCCGCCGCATCATCGGCATGGGCGCCCAAATAAAGCTGCACCGTATCATCAGGGAAAAGGCTCATGCCGAGACTGGCTACGGCGGATAACATCAAACCGTTGCGGAACGGCACATACGTGCTGACCATGCCTTCGCCTTGTTCTTCAATCTGTTCCGCATAACTCTTATGAATAATCTCATCGGTGGAATTTTGCAATAAGGATGAATTCGAGTATTTTAAAATCTGCGATAAATCCAATTCATAATGAGGTACTTCATAATAGGCTGCAATCTTGCGGGCACATTGCAGTTCTTTATCGTGTTTTTGCCCGTAAAAAATGGATACAGCCGCCACATTTTCCTTGCCAAGGCGATCAATGGCTAAAGCCAAACAGGTGGTAGAGTCTACGCCGCCACTGGATAATACAATTGCTTTCATAGTGTCTCCTTTACCAAATAGTATGTAATAACAATAAATCTATTGAATAATTTATACTACTTAAATACTTTATACTTCTCAAATACTTTATATCAAAAATTTCATAATCACCCAAAATCTCAGCACAAAAACTAAATACATCACTCATAATTTATCGTACATCAATAAAAACATTAGTGATATAATAATATTATTCTTTGCTATATTAAAAAAGGAGCATATATATGGAAAATCCAATAAATACAAAAGATCCTATAATTGAACAAATCACCATACAATTAGAGTCTATGAAATACTCATGGAATTTTGCAGGACTAATTAATTTTAATAATACTATATATCCTTTTGGCAATGATTCTAAAATAATTGGCCACATATTCGAAATCGCCGCTAGAGAGGCGTTATCAATGGCCGCACAAAAACTTGGATATATATTTCAAGAAAATCCTACACAGACGGTATACCCTGATTTTTATTTTGCCATTCCAAATACCGATAAGCTTATTGCCATTGATATAAAAACGACATACAGACAATCCTCATCAGCCAGTTTTAAATTTACTGCAGGTAGCTTTACTAGCTATCTTAGAAACGGAACTAAAAATATCGTTGGACATTATGACAATTATATTAAACATTATATCATTGGATTTGTCTATGATAGAGAAGAAAGTCCAACTACTCAATGTACTCATTATGAAGATAGAGATTCTATTATTCCCGCTTATAAAAATGTAGAATTCTTTGTACAAGAAAAATATAAGATTGCAGGAGAACAGAAAGGAAGTGGAAATACTGACAATATAGGCACTATTTCCGCTAACTCAATAGAACCATTTAGATTAGGATATGGTCCATTTTCAGTACTTGGAGAAGAAATATTTGAAGACTATTGGAGACACTACCCTAAATACACAGACACAAAAAAGTTATATACTAACCTTCCAACATATATAGAATGGAAAAAACAAATTGGTGACCCACATGCGACTCGCATAGAATACTTATACAATACGTGGAGAAATAATATCACCCTATATTAAGCTTCAAATGAAAAAAATAAAATCCATAGTGATCCATAGCTAAGTACTAAAATTAACACGCTTAATGCTTAACCGAATAGGTAATCACTATGGATTTCTTATTTTTATATCTATTTTGAATTATAATCATTCAAAATTATTTACAACTAAGGCTTCAATCATTGGATTTCTATTACTTTCTTTGGCTCCTATATGGTAAAAGTGTTCTGTAGTTAACAGTTTTCCATGTGACCACAATTTAATGTGTTCATTTTCTCGATATTTATTTTTATACCACATACTAAAAGCGTATTTAGCAGGTCCATTTTGAGCCAATTTAGATAACAAAACTGCATAGTCTTCACTCCATGCATCATAGTAACCATCATACCTATCAATATATGGCGGATCTAAATAAGTAAAATCTTTTGGCTTCATCATCGAAAAGGCCTCTTCAAAAGGAATACATAAAAAGTCCCAATCATGATTAACGATTAAGTCTTGTGCCCACGCAACCTGATTTACTATTTTAGTAATGAGTGCTTTTTTAAACCTTTCTGGCTTTCTTCCAAAAGGAACATTATACTTCCCTTGATTATTAAACCGTATCATACCGTTAAAATTAGAACGTTGAAGGAATAAAAAATCAAGAGAAGTATGGGTTTTATTAAATCGTTCTCTAACTTCATAATAATAGGAGTTCTTATCAGCTGGTGTCGCCATTAGTTTTAAAGTCTCTTCCTCTAAAAATTCACGAACAATAGCCGGTGTAATAATTTTATTCTGTAAATCTTTATAAAATTGTATAATATAGGGATTCGTATCACTAAAAATTGCCTTTTTGGGTTGTAAATTAAATCCAACAACCCCTGAACCCATAAACGGCTCAAAATAAGTACCATTATCATCCCAATATATAGATGCAGCAATAAAAGGTACCAATTTTGTTTTAATGCCTTGAATTTTAATAGGTGGCACCTTCGTTAATTCGATATGCTTAGGAAACAAAAATAGACCTCCTCATTTTATAATGCTAAAAACACCATGATTATCCATGTGTTTTATTAAGCATAACATATCGTAAAGTATAAACAAAGTCCTATGTTACCAAGACAAGTGAAATTATAGAATTAACTCTTTTTCATAAGAGCGAATTCATGTTACTCCACATTTTATCTCTCTTCTTTGCAATATACTTTTAACAACTCTTGCATTTTTTCACAATCAGCGGCCTGCCCAACCGTAATCCGCAGCCATTCAGGACTGAGTCCGGAGCGCACTTGATAGCCCGTTTTGAGCCATACATCGGCAATAGCTTTAGCCTCTTCCGGTGATGCAAATTCTACAAAAATAAAATTGGCTTCACTGTGATAGTAATGGAGTTTTAACTCATCGAGGCAAGCTTCCCAGCCTTGACGAGCCTTAGCATTGGCTGCCACAACATCCGCAATAAAGGCTTGATCCATAAGGGCTGCCTCCGCCGCCACCTGTGACACGCTGTTGAGATTATAAGGCAAGCGAATAGCCTGTACATAATTTACCAATTCCGGACTTAATACTAAATAACCTACCCGATAATTGGCCAGGCCATAGGCTTTTGAAAACGTCCGCATCAAGCCCATATTGGTAAATTCTTTTAAAAGCGGTAAAGCACTGGCTGTTTCAGTAGTAGTGACGAACTCAATGTACGCTTCATCAATCAAGACCAGCACGTCTTGAGGAACCTTATTCATAAAATCGCGCAACGATGCTAGCGAACAATACGTACCGGTAGGATTATTCGGGTTGCATAGCCATACCAGCTTCGTCGTCTCATCGATAGCATTTAGCATACCGGCTAAATCAGTAGCACCTGTTACAGCATCACAAGGAACGCCTTTAATGACAGCCCCTTCCAACTGAGCATTCAAGGCATATTCTGAAAACGTCGGCGTGCTGATGACTATGGAGTCTTTATCGGTCAAAAAAGCACGACTGAGCATAGTAATCACTTCATCAAGGCCCACGCCGATAACAAGTGATGTTTCAGCCACGCCTAAATGATTGGCCAACGCTGTACGCAAAGAACTTGCATTGCCGTCAGGGTATTGGCTGCTGTCATGTTTAGTTACATAATCGATTACCGCTTCACGAACAGCCGGCGAAGTGCCATAGGGATTTTCATTAGCCGATAAGCGAACAACTCGCTCCACCCCCAAACGCGCCTTCAACGCTTCCACCGGTTCTTCCGGAACATATGGTTTTAAGTCTTTTATACTCTCTTTCATATACACTCACTCTTTCTCTTATCGCTTTATTGATTGCCCGTCATGCTTTATTAAATCAAGATTTTGCTTGGTTCATGATTTGTAAAAAAGGCCCACCGAGCGCAGGTGGACCCATATAGGCTATAAGTTCTTAATTTCCGGCCGATCCGTTGTTTTACTGATAAGACCTTCTCGACGTGCCAGTTCTTCCGTTATAGCTTCGTAAGGAATGCCCTTTTCAACCAATAAAACCAACACATGATACAGCAAATCCGCCGTTTCGCTGACAAGTTCCTCTGTACCTTCATTTTTAGCGGCAATCACCACTTCCGTAGCCTCTTCGCCGACTTTTTTCAAAATCTTATCGAGTCCTTTAGCGAATAGATAATTCGTGTAGGACCCTTCTTTCGGCTCTAATTGCCGATTCTTGATGACCTCATAAAGTTCAGCCAGTTCCTGTGTCATAGTAATCCCTCTCTTTTATTCAGCTTTTTAGCTATTTGTTTTTAATTTGATTTCGTTAAAAAAACAGCTCCTTGAACCGGTATGACAAGCCGGGCCGTTGGGGATAACTTCCAATAATAAGGTGTCCTTGTCACAATCCAAGGCAGCCCGTACAACCTTTTGCGTGTTACCGCTGGTTCCCCCCTTATGCCACAACTCTTGGCGCGACCGTGACCAAAACCAGGTTTCGCCGGTTACTAAGGTTCGTTCATAGCTTTCTTCATTCATATAGGCTACCATGAGCACTTCTTTCGTGTTGGTATCCACTACTACCGCAGGCAATAAATTGTGCACCTTTTCAAAATCAGGCCTCAAATCCGAATCCAATCTTAAATCGGTGGTAATGTTCTGTTGCATATCTGCTATTTTGTCAGCCATCATTGCCCACCTCCCTAGCGAACCGGAATATTATAAGCGCGCAAAGCCTCTTTTACTTCCTCAATGGTTATTTCGCCAAAGTGGAATATAGAAGCCGCTAAAGCACCGGTTACTTTTGTTTTTGAAAAAACCTCTACAAAGTGTGCTACCGTGCCGGCGCCACCGGAGGCAATTATGGGCACTTGCACCAAGTCGCCCAATTGTTTATACAGTTCAATATCAAAGCCGGACTTGGTGCCGTCTTTATCCATACTCGTTACGAGTAGTTCGCCGGCCCCCAAGGCTATGGCCTCCTGTGCCCAGTCATAAGCTAAGCGGTCTGTTTTTTTACGTCCCCCATGGCTGTACACAAACCGTTTCCCCGTCTCGGGATCGGTTTTCACATCAATGGCTACGACGATACATTGATTGCCGAATTTTTCAGCCCCTTCGCGGATTAGTTCAGGATTCGCCAAGGCTGCTGAGTTGATTGAGATTTTATCCGCCCCGGCCTGCAATAATTGTTGCATATCCGCCAATGTACGAATGCCGCCACCAACGGTAAGAGGCATAAATACTTCATTTGATATGGCTGAAATTACGTCCTTGAAGGTCCCCCGACCTTCCGTTGTGGCCGTAATATCCAGAAACACTTGCTCATCGGCACCTTGCACTTCATAAGAAGCGGCAATCGCCACCGGATCGCCTACATCTACTAAATTAATAAAATTAACACCCTTTTTTACACGGCCGTTATCCACGTCCAGACAAGGGATGATTCGTTTTGCCAACATAGTTTCTACTCCTTTATCATTAGCCGTATCCGGTTTATCATGATCATGAGTATGTATTGCTATCGCTATTGCTATGTGTATCTTATTAGTGTTATGTATTGATTTTATTTTATTGATTTTATTTTATTGACTTTATTATATTGAATTTACTTTGCCGCAACTGCGGAAATCGCTAAATTAGACACATCATGAGAATCTGTTTCTTCATGGATAGTGCGTGTATAGTATGGTGACGGTTCAATCAATTCACCGGCTAACTCGCTTTTTTCCAAAGCTACAATATCCGCTAAAGCCAATGGACCTTCATACAAGGCTTTACCGACAATACAGTCGACAATGCCTTTTTTACGCAAGGCTACAATGTCACCGGCATTGCGAATGCCGCCGGAGGCAATAATACGAGCTTCCGGAAATTGATCGTGTAATTCAAAGAGCAATTCCTGGTTAACCCCTTCCATGGTACCGTCACGATTAATATCGGTAACAATGAAGTGTTTAGCACCGGCCGCCATCATTTCACGAATCAAATGGCTCATATCAACGTCCGACTTTTCAAGCCAACCTTCTGTGGCTACTTTACCGTCGGCACCGTCAACACCGATAACAATGCGTTCTGCTCCATAAGTGGCCAGCATTTGCTTAGTAAATTCCGCATTTTTTAAAGCTACAGATCCTAAAATAATACGGTCGATACCGGCATTCAGATACGCTTTAATCATTTCTTCGTCGCGAATACCGCCACCTACTTCAATAATGCCGCTGAAAGCTCTGCGAATACCTATAATAATATCGAAACTAACCGGTTTACCTGCTTTGGCCCCATCCAAATCAACCACATGAAGTGCCTTAATACCGGCGTGTTCATAGTCCTCAGCTTGTGCCATCGGGCTATAGTTAATCACGATTTCCTTGTCAAAATCCCCTTTATATAAACGTACGCTGCGTTTGTCTTGTATATCAATGGCCGGAAAAATCACGGTCAACCCCTCCTTTAAGTACTGCTCTTATATATTTAATATTATATAATATACACTTCTAGATTACATCTGTCTATGATTTACATCGAAGATTTCTATGTTGTGTATCAATTTTTATTATAAAAAAATGTGCAATACAGGCCATCATATACAACAAACATTATCTTTTAGCAACTATTACAATTATCACTTTTCACTAATAATAGAGTTTTTAAATTCTCACAATACGACTAATCTGTTGATAAACATCGCAATAAATACCATTCTTTAAGCCTCATAACCTGCCGTATGAGCTTCACATAGCTCATTAAATCGTTGCAATAATCTTAGCCCGATAGCGGCGCTTTTTTCCGGATGGAACTGCATACCATACACATTACCATGCGCCACCACGGCCGGTATTTCCATGCCGTAATCAGCCACCGCCGTAATATAGCGCGTTTCACATTTCACATAATAGGAATGAACAAAGTATGTGTATTCGCCATCAATACAGCTAAAAGGACTTGTTTTATTCACCAGTGAATTGCAATTCCAGCCGGTGTGCGGCACCATGAGACCCAAATCTTGAGGGATTTCATCTACCGTACCCGGAATAAAACCGAAGCCCTGTGTTTTGCCGTATTCAGTGGAGCTATCAAACAAAAGTTGCATGCCCAAGCATATGCCCAATACAGGAATATTTCGAGCTACCACCGTCTCTAAGACGGGCACCAAATCACGGCGTGTTAAAGTGTCCATAGCTTGCCGAAAGGCACCCACGCCGGGCACAACGACGCCGGCAGCCTGCAAAATCGTCGCCTTATCGGCGGTTAAAACCGTCGGTATGCCCAAGTGAGCAAACGCTTTTTGCACATTAAAGGTATTGCCCGCATCATAATCTATAATTGCAATCATACGCTACCTTCTCTTTTTTAAAATATATTATACTGTCAAACTGCCCTTGGTGGAGTTAACTCCTACAATAGCCTCATTTACAGTTACAGCGCGGCGCAGTGCCCGCCCCAAGGCCTTAAACATGCTTTCAATAATGTGATGGGTGTTGCGCCCGTATTCATTACGCACATGAAGATTCATAAGACCGTTCATGGCAAAGGCTTGGAAAAAATCTTCCACCAATTCCGTCTCAAAGGTTCCCAGCAAAGGCGTTGAAAGTTCCGCCTTGAACACTAAATAGGGGCGGCCGCTCAAATCGATAACGACCTGCGTCAGCGCCTCATCCATGGGCACCCACGCATCGCCGTAGCGCTCAATTTGTTTTTTATCGCCCAAAGCCTTGGTCAAAGCTTGGCCTAAGGCGAGCGCCACATCTTCCACCGTATGATGGGCATCAATATAGGTATCGCCATCAGCCTTAACCGTTAAACCGAAGCGGCCGTGTTTGGCAAACAAATTCAACATATGATCAAAAAAGCCGATGCCCGTCGCCACGGTAACGCCTGATTCTTCATCTAAATTAAGGGTTACTTCAATATTCGTTTCAGCGGTTTTGCGGATTACCGTAGCCACTCGCGAGGTAGCGGCCGCTTGCTCAGTATCTTGATTGATACCTCGATTCGCCCCTTGCTTGGTCTCTCCTGATATTGCCACCCCTACCGGCTTAGTATTTGTCTTCGTTTCATCCTTAGTGGCCATAAGCAACTGCCTCCGTATCTTCACCTTTACCGGCTACTAACGCATTGTCTTTTGTTTTATCAAAACGGATTTCAATGGACCGCGCATGGCCTTCCAAACCTTCAGTACGTGCTAACGTAGCAATATGCGGAGCCAGCTCAGCTAAGCGTTCTTTAGAAAATTGCATGAACGCTGTCCGTTTCACAAAATCATATACGCCGAGGGGTGACGAAAAACGAGCCGTACCGCTGGTTGGCAACACGTGATTCGGACCACCCATATAATCACCCAACGGCTCAGCCGTATAGGAGCCGAGAAATACGGAGCCGGCATTTTCTACCAAGCTCAAGTAGTCTGACGCATTGTTAAGCTGAATTTCCAAATGTTCCGGCGCCACTTCATTCATTAAGGTGAACATGTCGGAGACCGAATCCATGATGGCAATAAAACTGCGCTCTTCAATGGCCACTTTGGCTATATCCTTACGAGGCAGTTCCTCCAATTGCCGTGCCACTTCGTCCGAGACGGCATGGGCCAGTACTTCGCTGTCCGTAATAAGAATAGCCCGCGCCCGTTTATCATGTTCTGCCTGAGACAATAAATCAGCGGCCAAGTGAACCGGATTGGCTGTTTCATCGGCCAAAATGCCGATTTCGGAAGGTCCTGCAATCATGTCGATAGATACTTGACCGAACACTTGGCGCTTCGCCGTAGCCACATAGATATTGCCCGGTCCCACGATTTTATCAACCTTCGGAATTGATTCCGTGCCATAAGCAAGGGCTCCCACAGCCTGAGCGCCGCCTACCTGATAGACTGCATCAACACTGGCTAATTTAGCCGCGCCCAACACAATCGGCGCAATGCCTTCTTTTTGCGGCGGTGTCACCATGATAACTTCCTTAACACCCGCTATTTTAGCCGGCAAAGCACACATCAAAATCGTAGACGGATAGGCGGCCGTACCGCCCGGTACATAAATGCCCACCCGTTTTAACGGTGTTACTTTCTGTCCCCGGACTATGCCCGGCGTATCCAGATCAATGAAGCTTTGGTCAATTTGGCGTTTATGAAAAGCTTCAATATTACGTTTAGCCACTTCCAATGCCTCTTTTAAAGCCGGCGCCAATGAATTATAGGCCTCAGTCAACACGTCGTCGCTCACTTTTAACTCCGTAAGCTGTACGCCGTCAAACTTTTCACTATAGTCACGCAGTGCCGCATCGCCTTCGGCAATAACAGTATCAATAATTTCGCGTACCTGCTGTTCAATCACTAAATCCGTTGTGGCCGCCGTGTAATCATTCACCAATGCCAGCATCTTTTGTAGCGGCTCTCTGTATATTTTCATGATGGTCTCCTCTCTCTAATTCTCTAATTATTTTTTCTCAAATTATTTCGCTGTATCAATATTTCGAGCTTCTTTTAAGCGGTCTACCAAATCAAAAATTTCGCCCCGTTTTTGCTTAAGTGCCAATGGATTCGCTACTAAGCGCGTTGAGATAGGGCTCAATTTATCAAAAATCTGCAAATTATTCTCCCGTAAGGTTGTGCCCGTTTCCGTAATATCCACGATAGCGTCGGCCAAACCGATAAGGGGCGCCAACTCCACCGACCCTTCAATTTTAATAATTTCCACGTCTTTACCGCGACTGGCAAAATAGCGTTTCGTAATATTCGGATACTTGGTACCGATGGTATGTCGCCGTGGCTCATTGAGATCATAACCGGCCAGCGACGCCAAGATAAATTGGCAACGCCCCGTTTGTAAATCAAGCAGCTCATACCCCGTATTCTGCTGTTCTTCCAAAATATCGCTGCCTACGATGCCGATATCAACGACACCGTTATTTAAATAGGTAAGAACGTCGCCGCCTTTAACTAAAATTACTTGCAAATTGTCACCTAAGGTAATGACCAATTTCCGTTTTTTATTTCGTAGCGGCTCACAATCGATACCGCAACGTTCAAAGAGTGGAATGACCTGGTCTTCCACGCGTCCCTTCGTCAATGCAATACTAAGCATCGGCTTTCACCCCTTCCTCTGTGACCACATAGAGTGTGGCTCCATCCGCAGCAGCTTGTTCACGGGCCTCCGTCAATGTATCAGCTAATACTAAACTGTAGGTCGGATGAGCCAATACATAGTCAGCCACCACGTCCCAATCATCGTCACCGATATACACATAGGAAGGTTTTGCCTCAGGCAAGGTTATATCCGCCACCGATGCCAATACATCCAAATCAAAGCCCATACCCACGGCCGGAGTAGGTTCTTTTTGAAAATTAGCGAGTAATTTATCATACCGTCCGCCGCTCACAATATAACTGGCCACGCCGTCAATATAGCCGCGGAAAGTAAGTCCCGTATAATAAGGTTGCGGTGCGGGACTGCTGAAGTCTATGCGCACCTTTTGACTGGATAATTTTTGTACCGCCTGCGCCATTTGCATAACCCCGTTCACCAAACGCTGTGCGCTCATCGGTAAAATAATGGCATCCAGCTCTTGCTGCACTTCCTCAATAGAGCCGAAAAGGCGCGGCCAAATTTTGAGCAAGGAATACAATGTTTTTTCCGTATACGCTTCAATTAAACGCTCGTACACCGGCAAGTTTTTATTAAATAACGCTTCAAACAATTCGGTTCGTTCCGCCGCCGTAAGCCCCAATGCGTCGACTACGGTTTCGGCAAACCGCGCATCACTGAGTTCCACATATAGCTGATTGTTGAGCCATAATCGGTTAACTTGATTAATGATAAGCAAACACTCCAGTTCGGCTTTTTCCGAAGCATAACCGACCAGCTCAATGCCGGCCTGTGTCACTTGATTTGCCCAACCGCGGTGAGCCTGATTCATAGCAAACACATCGCCGGTGTAGTAAAATTTTTTAGGCAAATTAACTTGAATATTCGCTAAAAAGCGTGCAATAGGCAGCGTCAGATCGGGGCGAATTACCAAGCGTTCCTGGGAGCTGTCCACCACTTCATACATACGCTGCTGAACAGCCAAATCATAGTCATCAAATATATTCTTGTATTCAATGAGAGGTGTATTAATCTTCGTATAACCCCGTTCAAAAAAGCACTTAGCCAGACTATGACTAAGAGCTGCTTTTTTCTGTGCTTCTTCACCAAACTCATCGCGAAATCCCGGCGGCAATCGTTTCTGTCTCATATGTTCTCCCTACTCTCTTCCTCTTTGAACCCTATCGGTACGTTCTATTACATCTCTTTTACTTATTCTTTACTTTTATTCTTCATCTAACTAAAGGATTAAAGTTATAATACACTTTCAAGCGCGGATAGTCAACTTTCATTTAGGTATAGCATGCATGTATTTAAGTAATAAGATACTGTTTCAAATGGCAAATAACTAAAAAGGAGCCTTTAACCATATGATTTTATATGACTAAAGGCTCCTGATATGTTGTTCTCTCAAATCAATTTCTCTATAATATTACCCTTACTCACTCCAGGCTTTTACAAAAGCCGATAAGCTATGTGAGTCGGATCCCATCATGAACGGTACACCCAAAACATAGGCCATTCCTTGAATGAAAGGACTTGGATACATTTCACCGCAATTTTCTTTGAACACACCGCTCACATTATAATCAAGGGTCCGATTTTGCACTTTTAAGGTGCGTAAAATGTTCATAATGACCTGCTGCGTTTGCTGATCATAGGACGATGTAAAATTGAAATACTTTTGGTATTTTTTAATCACATCAATATGGCCGATACGCACCGGCGTATGTGGTCCGAAATCAGTCTGTACCGCCTGCAATACCAATTCAAAATAGCGACGGAACAAAACATCCTGTTTTTGCAAATAACTGCCAAAGGCTTTTTCAAATTCCGCCTCACTGTAGTCAAGACACCAAAAACCGTCGTTCGCGCCCTGCATGAAGTGAACCGACAATAAGTTTTCACCCGTATAAGGACCTACCATGTTTAAAAATTCTTGCGTAGCTGCTTCAAAGCCCGGTAAAAAATCCACTTCAAAACCGACAGACAAATTAATATGCTGCCCGTATTCGCGTTGCAGTTCATTGCCTAACGCCAAATACGGCTCCACTTGGTCCATCCGCAACGAAGCTGTAGTAAGCCCCTCTTCATCACCTTTATAGCGTTTACTGAAACCGACCGGTAGTGGTGCATGTTCAGTAATACAAAGTTTATAAAAACCTAATTCGATGGCTTTTTCAATAATCAAGGCCACCTTATCGCCACTGCCATGAGGGCAAAGTTCGGTGTGTATATGACCATCCACCAATTGCCCTTCATATTGATTATTGCCGGCTACGGGATAACGGTGTTGGCGAGCTTGTACCGCAGCGGCAGGCTCGTTATTTTGCGGCATAGTATTACGCACGTTATTTTGCGACATAGCGTCACGATCGTTATTTAGCGGCATACCGTTATGAAACGGTTGATTATTACTCATATAGCGCCTCGCACATACATAATAATAGCAATCGTAACCAAGACAAGCACGGCTGTCACTACATAATCCAAACCTTTCATGCCAACAGTGGCTACAAAGCTGTGATCTTTATTACCGAAACCGCGAAGTTCCAAAGACAGCGCCATTGTTTCCGAACGGCCTAAGGATTTTAACAACAATGGTTGAATGACAGAACCGTAAGAAGTAAAGCGTTTGAAGAAATTACCTTCCAAAGCAAGACCTCGACAAGCCTGAGCTTCCTGAACGGCATGGCTTTCCGCAATGAAATCCGGTACGAAACGAAGGGCTGCGGTGAACATAAACGCATATTCGTAAGGAATTTTACACTGCGTAACCAAAGCTGCCGTCAAATCCTGTAATTTCGTCGTTGCCAAAAGCATGATGAATACCATAGTCATGCAGAGCATACGAAGACCGGTTACGTAAGCCGATTCCAAGGTACCACCGCCAAGGAACTGTACCACTGCCAAGAACACGGCGAAGGCGGCTAAAGTTAAAACGGCTTTATATTGGCGAATCAAAAGACCCGTTACTAGTAGAATTAAAAGTTCCAAAGCCAATAAAAGGCTTAATTCATAGGTGGTTGTCAAAAGGACAGCCCATGCGGAAAAGGCGATGGTCATTAATATTTTGGTAAATGGTACTAATCGTTGCATGGTTCCTCCTAACTGCGAGCCTTTAAGGCCAACATTTTTGCTTCAAATTCTGCCATTGATTTGCAATAACCAAGGCCCGGTACCGTTTCTGCCAATTCTACACACGGCGGTTTGGTAAGACCTAAGTCAAATAAATCATCACGGCTCGTAAATAATTCTTCCGGCTTCCCGTCAAAAGCTTTCGTGCCGTAGCCTACGATAATAGCGCGGGTACAGTGGCTTGCCATGATTTCCATGTCATGAGTAACAAGGATAATCGTAAGTCCCGTAACACGCAAGGTTTCCAACAATTCCAAGAGTTCGCGTGTTTCCTTACCGTCTTGACCACTGGTCGGTTCATCAAGAATTAAAATCTTGGACTTCATAGCCAAGGCCGAAGCAATGGCTACACGCTGTTTTTCACCACGACGTAAAGTCGGTGGATACGCATCGCGCAAATGACTGATGCCCGTATCGGCCAAAGCTTTGGACGTAATATCCGCCACTTCCGCTTTGGTGTAACCTAATTGTTCCGGTCCGAAGGCCACTTCTTCAGCCACCGTTGGGCGGAACATTTGGCGATCCGGCTGTTGGAACACGTAGCCGATGAAACGGCCTCGTTCCGATGGCGGTAACGCCGTAATATCTGTGTCATTATAATAAATCTTGCCGCTGCGCGGTTTTTCAAGGCTCATTAATAAACGGGTTACCGTCGTTTTACCGCAACCGTTGCGACCGCCGATGGCGATGAATTCACCTTCGCCGATGGAAAAATCTACATTATCTATAATATCTTGGCCCAGCACATAGCCGAAACGCAAGCCTTTAACCTCCAGCATACGAACCTCCTGTTTTTAATCCGTTAGCTAATTCTTTATCTACCGCTGTAACTTTAATGACTCGGTAGTGCTATCTATTTTATGTTGCTTTTCTCTTATACTCTTTACCCGCTCTCACAACTGCTTTGATTGGCTAGGCTTTTAAACCTTCTTTAGCAGCTGCCACGCTGAGCCATGGTTTTTCAAAAGCAAAACCTGCTTCTTCTAGACGCATATAGGTTGTGAAGATGGATGGCAATGCGTCCACATAAATTTTGTGGTCATACATGTAACGCAAGGTTACTTCCGGCACATCGTCGGTGCGAAGTTCGCCGTCTACCATGAGGGCCATGCGATTGGCATATGGCAGCACTGCATGAAGGTCGTGGTCGATAACGACTACGGTAATGCCGTATTCCTTATTAAGGGCACCCACTAAGCGATACAATTCAGCAGTCCCTTCCGGATCGAGGGAACTGGTCGGCTCATCCAACACGAGGATGGATGGATTCGTGGCAAGCACGGAGGCAATAGCCAAACGTTGACGCTGACCGCCGGAAAGACTTGGAATCTTACGGTTTTCCATGCCTTCAAGACCAACCTGTTTGAAAACTGCGGCACTTCGTTCTTTAATCTGTTCCGGTGTATAACCGCGGTTTTCCATGGCGAAGGCCACTTCTTCGGCTACCGTCATGGTTACGAGCTGCGTGTCATAATCGGCCAGTACGACACCGATTTCCGTAGCCAATTCGGAAATTTCCGCCTGCGTCGTGGCTTTACCGTTTACGAATACCATGCCTTCCATACGACCGCCGTAGAATTTAGGCACCGCACCAATCATGGCCATACATAAAGTGGATTTACCGCAACCGGCAGGACCGGTAATAACGAGGAAGTCCCCATCGTTTACAACTAAATTAATATCTTTCAAAGCCGGCTTGGTTTGCTGGCCGTAATAATAAGAGAAATGTTCAATAGAGATTTTAGCATCCGTAGCCGGTGTCAATTCATACATACTATGGTCGCTGGAAATAACTTCATCCGCTTTCGGTAAATAACCGCGGCGCGCGAATAAGCGTTGTGCCGGCAAATATAAAAGCGGTGTAATAACGGCGTTAATAGCAGCTACCAAAAGAACTAACGGCCACATAGCTTTCGTGTACACTTCAGTCGGTAACGCTAAAACTACATACAAAACGGTAACGAAAATCCCGCCCGATACAACGGTACTTAAGAATCCGGATACAACCGGCGGTACAATCATGCGACCGAATTTCAAACGGCTGAACATGTGAACCACGAAGGCGGCGGTGAGTGCCCCGGCCGGTTCACTCAATAAGTTCGCATACGGAAACGCCGATTTAGAAGTCATCAGGTTAATTAGGGCTGCCACAAGACCAATCCCTAAGGACTGACGATAATTTGGTCTGGTCAAATGAATGGCTACGCAGTAGGTAGCAATCATCCAGTTCGGCGTAATGCCCGCCACGCTAGGGCTGACTAAGTGTAAAATCGTACCTAACGCAAGCATTAAGGTACTGACTGTGACCCAGCGGAACTGCCCGCCTTGCACATGTGTATATACTAATTTTGAAACATCTTGAACTCGCTCCATACTGTTCTCCTCCTAAAAATGGGTATAAAAAAAACCTTCCAATCCCAAAATACATAGGGACGAAGGTTAATCCGCGGTGCCACCCCGATTGGTCAAAAGACCCGGCTCACTACGTACGGCCTACCCAATACAGGCGATACGCGCTCCTTTGGTAACGGTCGGAGATGACCGGTGACGCCTACCTACTGGTTCGGGCCACATCTCCCAGGTCCATTCACTATACTTTCTTGCACCGGGCTTCCACCATTCCCGACTCGCTGTAGCCGAACTTGTATAGCTACTCTTCCTGTTCACAGATGATAACTATATGTTTTATCCAATTATACACACAAGCGATTTAAGAAGTCAATACGATTTTCACAAATTATGACAAATCTTTTTGCTGGCTCTCAGAATCTTTATTCATGGTTGCTGCTGTAGCTTTATTCATAATCTTCGTTCTCCAATAAATATATAAGTTAGCGTTTAACACGTCATTTCAATAAACAGTTCGCTATGCTATAATAACAGTGAAATAGAGTGGTATCTATCAAGAACCACATCGCTTTCAACAGGATTTATAACTTCATAATTTATTCTAGTTTTATCGCTTGGATCTTTTAGACCGGGACGAGACGCAACATAGGAATTTTATGCGCATTTCGTGGTCGAAGTGCGCCTTTTTTATGAAAACTTGCGGCACGTCAAAAGCAGAAAGGAGTTTCATGAAAATCGGTATTATCGGCGGGGGCAAAGTCGGTTCTACCTTAGCTCGTCATTTGAGCACTCGTTTGGTGGGCATCGTAGGTTCTTCTTCTGAAAAAACCACCCAATTAGCCACCAAGTACAAGGTACCTTGTATGACTCACGCTGAACTCGCCGCCAAGGCGGATTTGGTATTACTCACCGTACCGGACAGGCAAATAGCCATCGTCGCCAAAAGCCTCGCTGCCGAGGCTCAACAAGAGCCGGCTATAGGGAGTACCGTTTACTTACACTGCAGCGGCAGTTTAGACCTGTCACCCCTTAAGCCTTTGCAAGACATTGGCGCTTTCGTAGGCAGTCTTCATCCTCTGCAAAGTTTTGCCGGTGAAAACACCGTTTTAAAAGGCATTTACATGGCCATTGACGGTGATGAAAAGGCACAACAAGCCGCCCATGAACTGGCAACGATTTTAGAAGGACGAAGTTTTCACGTTCCCGCCGCAGACAGACCGCTCTATCACGCAGCCGCCTGTATCTGTGCCAACTATACGGTCACCTTACAGGCCATGGCGCAAGAGCTTATGAGCCGTTGGTTAGTGCCAACTAAGATTTCAGACTCAACCAAAGACTCAGCCAAAGGCTCAACCAACGAAGCACCGGCCAACGTTTCAGGCTCCGGCTCAGTCATTATGGACTCAACCAAGCCTTCGAAGGCCGCTTGGCAAGCACTTTTGCCATTATTCCAAGGCGTCGCCGCCAATCTTGAAAAGGCTGAAAATCCCGGTTCCGCTCTTACCGGCCCCATCGCGCGGGGCGATATAAACACGGTACAGAGCCATTTAGGGGTTTTACCAAAAAACATGATTCCGGTTTACATACAATTGGGCATGGCCACAACGCAGTTGGCCCTAATGAATCAGACAATTACGCCGCTTATGGCGGAAGAACTATTCGATCTATTTAATTCCGTTCACTATGAAGCTACTACTAAGGAGGAGACTTCACATGAGTAACAAACCAAAAACTATTACAACCATCAAACAAATGAAGGAACAGGGCGAACCGATTACCATGATTACGGCCTATGACGTAGCCATGGCGCGCAATGTAAATGAAGCGGGCATCGACATGATTCTCGTAGGTGACTCCGTCGGTAATGTAATGCTCGGTTACGAATCCACTCTTCCTGTTACGATGGATGAAATGATACATCATACCAAAGCGGTAATGCGCGGCAATTCAACGGCTCTCGTGGTAGCCGACATGCCGTTCATGAGCTATCAGGCAGACATGGCGGAAGCCATGCATAATGCGGGCCGTTTCTTAAAAGAAACCGGCTGTACCGCCGTAAAACTTGAAGGCGGTCAAGAAGTGGCCCCTTTGATTAAGAAACTTACCACCGCCGGCATTCCGGTAGTAGCCCATATCGGTTTAACACCGCAGTCGGTAAATCAACTCGGCGGCTTTAAAGTACAGGGCAAAGACATGGAAGCGGCGCAGCAACTCATTGATGATGCCAAAGCCTTGGAAGAAGCAGGCGCTTTCGCCTGTGTCTTAGAATGTGTACCTGCTGCCTTAGCTACCAAAGTAACGCAATCCCTCAAAACGATGGTAACCATCGGCATCGGTGCGGGCAACGGTTGCGACGGGCAAGTACTGGTTTGCAACGATTTACTGGGCGTAAGCACCGGCTTTTCACCGAAATTTGTCAAAAAATACGCCAATCTCCATGACATCACGGTCAACGCGGTAAAAGACTATATTGCGGATGTAAAAAGTCGTGAATTCCCGGCCGAAGAACATACCTTTAAGATTGACGATTCTGTGCTGGATAAATTATATTAAAGTAAATCCCGCAACTATAAACACGCATAAATACATACAGGCATATATAAACATATTTAAACACACATAAACACATATAGGCACATATAAGAAAATATGTGGTTTCAAAATTCAAAAAGGCGATAAGTTCAGTTTATTTCTGAATTTATCGCCTTTTAAGTTAGCAAATTATAGGACAAATCAGCAGCACTTTCCCTACATTATATTTTACCCTATCTAAAGTTAAGGTTTGATAATATAGGTAATTGACATTAAATAGGCTGAGCTAAGTTAGTTAAATATATTGTAAAACCGCTGCTGTCATGCCATTTGTATCGACCCGTTGCATGCCGTCCTTATAAATATCGCCCGTACGATAACCCGCTTCCAAGGCTTTTTCAACGGCTGCTTCAATAGCATCAGCGGCCTTAGGTGCGTTCAACGAATAACGACACATCATGGCGGCCGACAAAATGGTGCCCAAAGGATTGGCAATGCCTCGGCCTGCAATATCCGGTGCGGAACCGTGGATTGGTTCATATAACGCAGTACCCGTACCGATGGAAGCGGATGGCAAGAGACCCAGTGAGCCGGACACAACGGCGCCTTCGTCACTTAAAATATCGCCGAATAAATTGGTCGTAACGATAACATCAAACTGGCCGGGATTGACTACAAGCTGCATAGCCGTATTATCTACATACAAATAGTCCATATCAATTTCCGGATTAGCCGCCGCTTTCTCTTGGGCAATCTTACGCCATAAGCGGGAGGAGGCCAACACATTGGCTTTATCCACACTGGTAATCTTACCGCGACGTTTAGCCGCCGTTTCAATGGCCACATCCATGATGCGCTCAACTTCATAGCGATGATACGTTTCCTTATCCCATGCCAATTCATTGGGACCTTCCCCTTCCGCTTCTTCACGTTCTCCGAAATAAATACCCCCGGTCAATTCACGGACAATGACAAAATCTACATTTTGTACCAGTTCCGGCTTTAACGGTGAATAATCTTGTAAGGCTTTAAAAATGCGAACCGGTCGTAAATTACAAAAAAGACCTAAAGCTTTACGAAGACCGAGAATTGCTTTTTCGGGGCGAATAGATGGGGCAACATCATCCCACTGCGGGCCACCAACCGCCCCTAGCAAAACAGCATCCGCCGTTTCACAAGCTTTAATCGTCTCCGCCGGCAATGGCTCGCCATAGGCATCGATGGCTTCACCGCCGGCCTTTTTTTCAACCCATTCTATCGTTATATTATCTTTTGTCACAGCCGCATCAACTATACGGCGTGCCGCCGCCACAATTTCACGGCCGATTCCGTCGCCATTAATAGCGACAACCGTTTTTGTTTGACTCATTTATATTCCCTCTATTTTTCTCAAAATCTCAATACCCAAAATGCAAAAAGATAGTGAAGTTCTTATACGCATTACCTGCTAACTATATTAACAGATACTTCATGCCCCGGTGCAGCGATTAAGCCTCACTGCGTTGTTTGGCAAAATTCACCAACCCGCCGGCCTTGGCGATAGCCTGTACAAATGGTGGCAAAGCAGTCCCTTGATACACTTCGCCGGTCGTCAAATTATGCACTTCGCCGGTACTCATATCTACGCCCACTTCATGGTCGGCTTTGATTTTTTCAACAGCATCACCGATTTCAATCACCGGCAAACCGATGTTAATCGCATTGCGAAAGAAGATGCGGGCAAAACTGTGAGCAATGATACAAGGCACACCATTTGCCTTAATAACCGCCGGTGCATGCTCACGGGAGGAGCCGCAACCGAAATTTTTACCGGCCACCATAATATCACCGGGCTTCACATTCGGTGCAAAAGTAGTATCAATATCTTCCATGGCGTGGGTGGCGAGCTCCTGCATATCGGCAATGGCCAAATAGCGGGCCGGAATAATTACATCTGTATCTACATTGTCGCCGTAGCGCCAAATTTTTCCTTGAAAATCCATATTATACCTCCTCCGGACCGGCAATGCGTCCCAAAACGGCACTGGCCGCCGCCACATAAGGGCTTACCAAATATACTTCACTATCTACATGACCCATACGGCCTCTGAAATTACGATTCGTCGTCGACACAGTGCGTTCACCGGCCGCCATAATGCCCATATAGCCGCCTAAGCAAGGTCCGCAAGTCGGCGTGCTCACCGCACAACCGGCATCTACAAAAATATCTACCAAACCTGTTTTAATGGCCTCATCATACACAGCCTGACTACCCGGAATAACGATGCAACGAACGAAGTCAGCTACTTTACGATCTTTAAAAATAGCTGCTGCCGCCGCTAAGTCTTCATAACGGCCGTTCGTACAGGACCCGATGATTACCTGGTCAATCGCGATGTCCTTTGCAATTTCATCTACATAATGCGTATTCGATGGTAAATGCGGGAAGGCTACTACCGGCTTTAACGCTGCTAAATCAATAATCACGGTTTCGCTGTAAACGGCATCTTCGTCCGCAGCAACCGGTGTAAAATCACGTTTTACCCGGCCGGTTACATACGCTTCAGTTCTTTCATCGTACGGGAATACACCACATTTACCGCCCGCTTCAATAGCCATATTACAGATAGTTAAGCGATCGGCCATAGCCAAATGGGCTACGCCGTCACCGGTGAATTCAATAGCCTTATAACGTGCTCCATCTACACCAATGCGACCGATAAGTTCAAGCACGATATCCTTGCCGGTTACCCAGCGATTCGGCTTACCCATAAGTTCTACCTTAATGGCTTCCGGCACTTTGAACCAAATCTGTCCCATGGCCATAGCTACGCCCGCATCAGTAGAGCCTACGCCGGTGGCAAAAGCGCCAAGCGCTCCATAAGTGCAGGTATGTGAATCCGCCCCGATAATCATATCTCCTGGTGCTACCAAGCCCTGTTCCGGCAATAATACATGTTCGATACCCATGCGGCCCACTTCAAAATAATGAGTAATCTTTTCGGCTTTTACAAAATCACGCATTACTTTGGCTTGCTCCGCCGATTTTATGTCCTTATTCGGCGTGAAATGGTCGGGCACCAAATAAATACGGTCACGGTCAAACACAGGTTTACCTATTTTTCTGAATTCTTTCAGTGCCGGCGGAAAGGTAATGTCATTCATCAATACCGCATCTACCTTGCACTCAATAATATCGCCTGCTTTCACCACGTCTACGCCGGCGTGGCGCGCCATGTTCTTCTCTGTCATCGTCATCCCCATAACGAAATCCTCCTCAACTCTCTTAAGCTCTCAAACTATTTTCTCTTATGTCTTAAAATACATTCTCTTATGTCTTAAACTACATTCTCTTGTGCCTCAGACTTACGCTCTATCAGCTGTAATACACCATGAAGCTCTCTCAAAACTTCGTAGCGTAATGTTTATTCTATGTCCTGTGCTATTTCCTGCTCAATTTCTTCTGCCAAATACACATAGTTTACAGCATTAATATAGGCCAACACACTGGATGAAATTACATCGGTGCTCACGCCGCGTCCGTTATATCGGCGGCCTTTATATTCAATCGTTACCTGCACTTCACCAAGCGCATCCTGCCCTTCCGTTACGGCTCGTACCTGATAATCCTTGAGTTCAATCGGCAAACCGATAACACGCTGTGCCGCTTTTAACGACGCATCTACCGAACCGTCACCGACCGCCGCATCTTCGCGAATACCTTGCGGTGTTTTCAAACGTACATCGGCGTAAGCATAGCCTCGTTCGTTAGATTTATAATGATGATGGACAAGTTCCACTGCTTTTACATGGTCGATATTGTCGATAACTAAAGCCAAAATGTCTTCGTCAAAAATCTCTTTTTTACGATCCGCCAAGGCTTTGAATTTAGCGAATAAGTCGTTCACTTTGGCCGTATCAAACTTAAAGCCCATGCCCTCCAAATGGCTTTCAAAGGCATGACGGCCGGAATGTTTGCCAAGGACGATGCTCGTTTTTTCTGCCCCCACACTTTCCGGTGTCATAATTTCATAGGTGGTCGGATTATTCAACATACCGTGCTGATGAATACCCGATTCATGGGCAAAAGCGTTACGCCCTACAATCGCCTTATTCGGCGGTACCACCATACCCGTCAATTTGCTGACCAATTTGCTGACACGAGTGAACTGTTTCGTATCGATGGCGGTGGTTACGCCGTAAATATCGGCGCGAGTTTTTAAAGCCATTACAACTTCTTCAATGCCCACATTACCGGCTCGTTCGCCAAGACCGTTAATGGTGCCTTCCACCTGACGGGCTCCCGCTTGAATGGCAGCCAAGGTATTGGCGTTGGCCATGCCCAAATCATCATGGCAATGAACACTGATGATGGCTTTGTCGATGTCCTTTACATGCTCCTTGATGTAACGGATTTTATAAGCAAACTCATCCGGCGTCATATAGCCCACCGTATCCGGCACGTTCAAGATGGTAGCGCCCCCTTCGATGGCAACACCAAAGACTTCACATAAATAATCCAAGTCGGTACGCGATGCATCTTCGGCGGAAAACTCGATTTCATCAAATTTGCCGGCTGCAAAAGCTAAGCAGTCTTTTACGATTTCAATGACTTCATCGCGCGTTTTTTTCAATTTATATTCTAAGTGAATATCGCTGGTGGCAATAAACACATGCAAACGGCTATGCTCAGCGCCTTTCAAAGCTTCCGCGGTGCGCTCAATGTCTGCCTTATTGGCTCTGGCCAAGCCGCAAATAGTGGCGCCTTTTACTTCATCGGCGATTTTTTTAACCGCTTCAAAGTCCCCCGGCGATGCAGCCGGAAAGCCCGCTTCAATCACATCAATGCCTAAGCGTACCAAGTTCTGCGCAATTTCAATCTTCTCCGGCGTCTGTAATGATACGCCCGGGCTCTGTTCACCGTCACGCAAGGTTGTATCGAAAAAATAAACTCGATCCTGATTTACTACATTATTGGCTGTCTGGTTAACTGCTTGATTTGTTACTTCGTTGACTTGATCAGTTGCTTGCCCCTGTGTCATATACATTCCCTCTCTTTTCGCTCTCTTATTTCTCAACTAAGCGCCCTATATGTTTAGCGCCACTCTTTGTTTACCCAAAATTTCATCAGTACAGCGCTCTCACCCGCCATACTAAGACTCATCATTTCTTAAGCGAACCGGCTCAGCCCCGCGCTCTCACCCACGGGACCGGTTCCTCTCTTCTCGCTCAAATGAGTCCCCAGTGCATCATGCTCTCACCCACAATGCATTCTCTCTCTTTTTTCTCAAAAGAACCGTCACGCCATTATTTTTAAACTATTCTTCTTAAAAAATCTTGACTCGGATAATATAAAAACGCCCCCGGATGCACAGTAAAACTGTACGTCCAGGGGCGTTATATACATTAATAGCAGCCTATTAACAGCTATGATTTTTGCCGGATGAAGTAAGACTTGAGACCTGAAAATTTAAAATTTAGACTTGAAGTAAAATTTTCATTTATTTTTTCATCTAACAAAAAAGCCCCCGGAATCACATAATGTGTTCCAGGGGCATCATAAACTATAACACGGTACCACCCTAGTTGGTTCTCTTGCAGTTATAACGGAACTACCGTCACGGCTTACTTCAGTTCAGCCGCAATGCTCCGAGGCGAGTTTCGATACTATCCGTTCTATTGCCTCGCACCGACCGGCAACTCTCTGTAAGCAACTAAATAGTTCTTTATACCTGTTCATCACATATCTCATTTGATTGTTGCTATTTTCGCACATACATATATACTTTGTCAAGAGATTTTTTTAAGAGTTTTATATTTTACCAAAATAACGGCTCGAAAACTCTGATTTCTCATAGTTGGAATAATCCGGTAACGGCCCATATTGATTCGTTTCCGGTTGACTCTGCTGTATGCTGAAAATTAACAGAACGATAACACCAAATGGTACAAATACGATTAAATACCACCAGCCCGTACGACCGATATCATGGAGCCGCCGTACCTGTACGGCTATGGAAGGTATGATAAAAGCCAGGCCGATTACACTGCTTATAATACTGCCAAACTCCGAAATAACACTAAAAATAAGCGTTAACAGCGAGCCTACTACCCATTGGGCCAACACAAAGCGCCAAAATTCACCGCGCGTAGCCCGCCCCTTGAAATCAGCATATTTATCCTTAAGACACATAATATAATTATCGATTAAAGATAGGGAACCCACCCAGTTAGGCGGATAACCTTCACCATTCTCCCAATTGGCATAGTGCGTATTAGAGGACTGTGGCTTTGCCGCCGGCACTTGATTATTAACACCGACTTCTTTTGGCTGATTGCCATCTGACGAATCATCTGCCACCGGCTCCTCTACATAAACCGGCTGGCTGAATTGACTATCCTTCTTGAATTGTTCTCCTTGCTGTTCCTTTTTCGGCTGCGCCGGTTCACTCACGTCCGGCATGGCTATTTCACCGACGGCCGTGCCGCATTTCGAACAAAAACGACTGCCTTCCCCAAGTTTAGCTCCGCATTTTGTACAGTACATAATTCCACTCCTTTACCTATTCCCCGTTTTCCATCTATTCCTTACGAATTAATAACTATTACCATGCCAAATTATGGCTGATTTTCAACATTAATATGTGACGCACCGCATCATTTAAGCGGTCTTTGGAGATGTCACCGCTGCGCACGGCCTTTAAAATCGCATTATAACCCTCGATGGCGTGATTGTACTCTTGACCGATAAGCACAATATCCACACCGGCGTTAACAGCCTTAACACTCATATCGCCAAAACTGTAATGATTGGCAACGGCGCCCATTTCCATATCATCCGTAATGATGACACCTTTATATCCCAGCTTTTGACGTAAAAAATCTTGCATAATAACCTTAGACAAGCTGGCCGGCATGGTATCATCGAGATTGCTGTAAACCGCATGGGAAACCATGACCATATAGTCGTCGTTATTCACCGATTGTATGATCGTCTCAAAGGGCTTTAAATCGGTGGCCCATAATTCATCGGCCGATGCGTCAATCGTATTGCCCTCTTTATGTAAGTCCGTCACGGTACGACCGATACCCGGAAAATGCTTTAACGAATAAATAAGCCCCGCTTCATGGTAAGCATTGCCCACCGCCTTAACAAATGGAATGACTTCAGCCGCGGTGGTGCCGTAAGAACGTTCATCGGCAAGGCCCAAATCGGCAACCGGTGCAAAGTTCACATTAAAACCTAATGATTTTAACTCTTTACCACTTTCTAATGCTAGTTTTGCTGCTTCCGCCGGTGCACCTTGCCCCAGCTGTTCAGCGGCCGGTACTTTTACAAGCTCACTGCTCAGGCGCGCCACCCAGCCGCCTTCCTGATCTATAGCTACAAAGAGCGGTGCTTTTTCACTTTGGCGAGCCGCTTTCTGTAAATCTTGAATCAACGCTGCAACCTGTTCTTTGGATTCCATGTTGCGGTCAAACAAAATAATGCCGCCCATTTTGTATTCGCTCAGCATATAGCGCACATCGTCGTTTACCTGAGTCCCTTGCATGCCGAATAAAATCAGCTGGCCGACTTTTTCTTCATCACTCATGGACTCAAGTAATGAGTCTACTTTTTGCTCGGCCGTCAAATCCGTCTTTTGCCAAATTTCTTCCTTAGCCTGGGGCTTTGTATCAGAGCCGCACCCTGCCATAACCACTAAAGCCATAAGCAAAGCCATTAAAAATCCAAGCCGTTTAAGACCTTTTCTGCCTTTCATTAATTCGCCTCACTTCTAAATCTTACGGGCCGACATATCATCAATAAGCCAGCCCGACCCTTGTTTACGCATCGTCACTTCGCCGGCAAATTTGCTCGCCACCGTGTCGCCCTTGTTACCTGTATAGTCTTCCGCATGCAACGTATACTGAATCACAATCGTGTCATCTGTTTGGGAAATAACGCGCATAGAATCCACTATACTTTCCTTGGTTTTGATATACCCCATGGACCAATCATAAAAAGAATTGCCCCCTTCTCGCTTATAATTTTCAGATAACAAATCATAGGCCTTAGAAATATCACCATCAGTAATCATCTGATGATATGTTCTAAATGTGTTCATAGCACTGTCAGCGGCCAATGTTTTTGGATCGGATGATTTAGGTTTTACTACCGGTTGTGTTTTAGTTACTGTTTCAGTTGCCGTAGTGGTCACACCATTTGATGTTAACGTGGTCACTTCTTTGGCTGTCGTATTCAGTATTTGCTGATTTCGTTCCTGATAACTTTCATCGGCATAATCAGCCGCTTCCTCCAATACGCTCATCGTATTGGCATAGGACATATACATATTACCAAAAAATAAAAATACCCCCAGTACACAAGCCCCAATAATCTGTCCCTTATCATTGCGTTGATACATGCTAACCTCCTCCTTCTTACAACGATTTCTCTTTTAATTTCATCGATTAACCAAACCGGTCCATCTTTGCGCAGCGTCGCTTCACCGGCAAATTCCCTACGCACCGTATCGTTACCTTCATCGACCAACTTATGTAATGTATATTTAATGATAATCGTATCCTCGGTTTGTGAAACTAAATCCATTGAAGATACGACAACTCCTTTGGTTGCGCTAAAGCTGTTAACCCAGGTCTCATAATTACCGGCCACATTCTGTTGGTAATTATCGGAAAGCAATTGATACGCACGGGCATACTTATGCTCCGTAAGAAACAAATGATAATTTACAAACGTGGTCAACGCACTTTCGAGCTCCTTAAGCTCCAGCACATCTTTTGACGTATCCTTGGCTTCGGTTGCAATTTCGCCCTTGGCCGCTGATGTAGTTGTCTCTTTAGTATCGGACTCTAAACCTAATGCTTTTTTACCCTGCTCCCAGTAACCAACCCATCTGGTGGCCTGTTCAAATACTTTATCCACACTGTTTGTGGAAACCATTATCGACGCTGACGCCATGATTAAAACTCCGATAATAATTCGCCGTATTAGACCCCAATAATCCATACCATCCTCCCCGATTGACTGTACCCCTAAACCTATTTACTATTCTCCTAAACCTATTTACTATTCCCCTAAACCTTTTGCAAAAAATCCTCATTTCATAAATTGGAGACTTACTCTATAAGTAAAGAGTTCCACACACATTGAAAGTTTCCCTCTTTTAACTTTTAACGACTTCATTTTATAATCACATTTCAAGTATCTTGATAAAATTCATTGAACTTAGCCTCTATATTTATCGTAAAAAGCATGTGGTATAATATAAGCCTAACGATATTTTTTGGTTTTTTAACCTGAATATTCATCGTTTTTTTAATTGAATTAGGTGTTGGATATGAGGAGGCGTATTACTATGTTAGGTGCAATTGTAGGCGACGTTGTAGGCTCCCGTTTTGAATGGGACAATCTGAAGTCTAAAGAATTTGAACTTTTTAAACCCCCTTGTCATGCTACCGATGATTCCGTGATGACCATAGCCATTGGTAATGCTTTATTAAAGGCTGCTACGGCTCCCCCTGAAAAGCTGGCTCAAACAACCGTAATGTCTATGCGTATTCTGGGACGAGCTTATCATGGTCCTAATTACGACTATGGCGGCATGTTTTACCAATGGCTCTATGAAAAAGACCCAAAACCATACAACAGTTTTGGGAACGGTGCGGCCATGCGTGTCAGCGGCTGTGCCTACGCCGGCGACAGCTTAGAAGAAGTCCTTAATTTAGCTCACACCGTAACGGCTGTCACTCATAACCACCCAGACGGTATTGCCGGCGCGCAAGCTACGGCCGGTGCCATTTATTTAGCACGTACCGGTGCTTCCAAAGACGAAATTCGCAAGTTTGTCCAAGATAATTATTATGACTTGAATTTCACCATTGACGGAATTCGTCCTACCTACACATTTCAAGGTAGTTGTAAAGGAACGGTACCGCAAGCCGTTGTAGCCTTTCTTGAAGGTAACGACTTTGAAGATACCATTCGCAATGCCATTTCCATCGGCGGCGACAGCGATACCTTGGCAGCCATTGCCGGCTCTATTGCTGAACCGTTCTTCGGAATTTCGCGAGAAATCGGTGATACCGCCTTGTCCTACTTAGATACGCCACTCTTAAAGCTGTTCTGTGAATTTGAAAAAACCTTTATTTTTCCGAAACAGCCGAAAAAATAGAATAATCCGAACAGCAAATTTTATTTAGAACCAAATTATTCCGGCAACATAATCACAACATACCATCATTTTCATATCGATAATTTGCGATTTACTCCCGAATTTGCTATAATTTTAAAAAAACAGCAAGCCCTGTGCTTGTAAACAGCACAATAATCAAGCCAAATAATCGATTGTATCATAATGTTATTTTGTCATTTTTTATGTACATCAAGAAAATTTAAAGTTTTCGTATTAGAAAGGTGTAAAAAATGGATAATTCTCTTTATGAATACAAAGCATTTACTCTTATTGAAGGTTTAGGTGAATTATATACAAAATATCTTTACAGAGTATCAACATCTGACTTAGATAGCGAAACTAAATAGACATTCATAGACAAAATAAAATCTGAAAAAAGAAATCTTAATTTCAAAACGTTAGATACCGTTGAAAAACTAGATTTAGCGGAAGCTAATTTTAATCAACTAAAAAAACAATTAGATGGCTTAAATATTTCTTTATAAAAAGTAGACATTAAATTATAACAGTAGGGAGACTTGTAAAATGAAATCTTTAATTATGTTATTGTTAGCCGGCTTATTTATGTATATTTCCTTCAAAATGATGGTATTTGCATTTAAAGTAGGCTTCATGGTTGTATCCATTCTCTTACTTTGTGGCTTTGTTTATTACCTCTACCGCTCTATCACGTCCAAACGTTCGGAAGAGTAATACTGATACCACATACCGCATAAAACATACTCCTAACAAAAAGCGATGGACCCCGGTCCATCGCTTTTTTGCGTTCATTTTAAAAGACCCATAAGACTAGGTAACTACTTATCTTATCGGCCTAAAAAACAACTCATTTTGTCCTATAAAATAAAAACAGCGCAAAATGTCCTATATATCTGAAATTTTCTTATTGTTGAACCACTTTTTGCTTACATGATCCGTATAATCCGGCAACGGTCCATACTCATTTTCATACATCTGACTTGGCAAGAGCGTAAAAATTAAGAGAATAAAACTACCGCCCGGAATAAGGTGTAAGAAATACCACCAACCGCTGAAGCCGGTATCATGATAACGACGTATTTCACAGGTAATAATAGGTGGTAACAAGGCTAGCCAAGCGGCTACGCTGATAAAAAAGAAAAAGAAGAACGGTACATTGGAGTCGGCTACATTCATAAACATTCCGGTAATAAACATCAACGGAAATTCAACTACAAGGATTAATAGCCCTACAAATAACATAAACTTCCAGTACTCACCGCGCGTAGCACGACCTTCAATGGTACAGTACTTTTCAATAAGGCATAATTTTATATTTTCAGTGAATTCCAGCGAACTCTTCTGATGATTTGCCACTACCGGTACGGTGGACGCAACGCGCATTTGTCCGCAATTAGGACAAAACCTGGCTTCCGGTGACAATTCTTTACCACAATGACTACAATACATAATAAACCTCCCAGCAATCATTTTTTTAGATAGTATACATGATTCGACAACAAAGTTAAACACTTCTAACTTTTATTGCCGATTAAATTATTATATTGCTAATTATATTCTAACATACTTTTTCAATCATTTTTGTATACAAAAAAACAGCCCTAAGCTATGACTGCACCTTTTCACGAACTTTTGAAAAGCCTGCCTCATCAAAGCCAATGACTGTTTTATAAATTTAATATTCAATGTTTAATTAACTAAATAATTGCTCACGATTACCCTTGATAATTACTGTAATCAGGCAAAGAACCATATTTATTAGGCAATGGATTATTTTTTAAAAGCATTAAAACAATACCCGCAATAGTGCCTATGAAAGGAATTAAAATGAGTACTAACCACCAGGCACTGCGATTGGTGTCATGAAGTCGTCGAACCATTACGGCTAATGACGGCATAAATAATGCGAGGCTCAATAAACTGAGTACGCTTTCAACAATTTTACTCGACTCCATAACCGACCCAATTAGAGCCGCTACAATTACAATCACATAATGCACCAAAGAAAACTTCCAATACTCTCCCCGTGTAGCACGACCTTGTATGGTAAAGAACTTTTTAGTCATACACATCTTAAAGTTTTCCCAAATCGGTAAGGATCCCACCCAATGTAAAGGATAGCCATCCGCATCTACCGCAGGCACCGCATTTGTTGACGTCGCTGCTACCGAAGTCTCTGCCGCAGCAACATCTTGACCACAGTGTGAACAAAATGCTTGCCCGGCCTCCAATTCTTTACCACAATTTTGACAATTCATCCCAATACTCCTCTCTACGCAAACCCTTAACTAACAACCACTTATAAAAAAATTCATGTATATCATTCAATAAAACGATATAAATGAACATTCTACACTAATTATTAATCTTTATCAAATGCAAATTATGAAAACCGGTATCACACCGAATTATCATAAATATTAAACCAAAACATCTTAACGTTTACGTTGGGTGAACACCCGGATAATGGTCGGGAATTTTATCATTTATCCCTCGTGTGAGCGCCTTTATTTCGTCATGAATAACATGATTGACTGTTTCACATTTCGCCGAATTTTGTCCTAACAATACACGACCTTGGTCAACTGCTACCTTAGCTCGCCCGGTTACTATGAACGGGTGCTTTTTAATAGCTTCGATTTCATCTACATAATGACTGCACATAATCTTATTGACCGTAATTATTTTCATAAGTTTCCCCCTGGCACGGTAAAATAACCAACTGATATACTTAAAAATTTAAAATCGGCACAATGTTAAGTTTTTAATCGTACAATTCAAACGTAAAATATAGTATCAATCAAATGTTGCCCACCGCCCGTAATAAGTGGTTAAGCCATTCCCAGACGCTGCCGGTGCATTCCCCCATTCCGTTACTGCTTAAAATAATTACTATAGTAAAACTCCAAGTCCCGGTTTGAATCCTTGCTTTTGGGCTCAGAGGTTAAAACAGTATTAATATTCAAGCTCCATTAGCCCCTGTAATAGCTGTAATCCGGTACGGGGCCGTATTTATTAGGTACTGGATTCCCTTTCATGACGGAGAAAATAAACAAAACAAAAGAACCGGCATAGGGCACGAAGTGGAGTAAAAGCCACCACGCACTACGGTTCAAGTCATGAAGCCGACGGGTCTGCACCGCTAACGAAGGCAAAATGAACGGTAAGGTGACTACCAAGGTCAAAATATCTTCGAAGGTCGAACCAATACTGAAAATACTGATTAAGAATTCCAACACAATTATAATAACGAATTGAATGAGCACAAATTTCCAGTACTCACCACGGGTAGCACGACCTTCAAATTTTAAATATTTTTCAGTCATACACATTTTAAAATTATCCCAAACCGGTAAGGAACCGACCCAGTTTTCACTATTCATAGGAACTCCTCTTTTAACTACAATCTTAAATTCAAACTCATAAGTAACCGACATGCTAATATAACTAGCCCGCCGGAAAAAGATATATAACCACCAATTGCCTGTAGTGCTTTATGGGCACCACAGGCAACTGTCATTTCTTATTTCTTTGCAATCATAAAACCGGTGGCCTGCTGATTGGCCATGATGGTAATGTCCGAAATCTGCACGCGTTTTGGCTGCGTAGCGGCAAATACGATAATGTCCGCAATATCTTCCGCCTGCAACGCTTCCACGCCGGCATATACAGCAGCCGCTTTTTCCTTATCACCGTGAAAACGAACTTCACTGAACGGTGTTTCCACAATACCCGGTTGAATCGTCGTCACTTTAATATCCGACTCAATCGTATCGATGCGGATACCGTCACTCAGTGTTTTAACAGCCGCTTTAGTGGCACAGTATACAGCGCCTTTAGCGTACGCATAAATACCGGCCGTAGAACCTAAGTTAATAATGTGACCGGCATTTTTAGCCAACATGAACGGTAATACGGTACGTGATACATAGAGCAAACCTTTTACATTTGTATTAATCATGAGCTCAATATCATCGATGGAACTTTCTTGGAAAGCATCGAGACCTTGCGCCAAGCCTGCATTATTTACAAGAATATCTACACCGCCGGCTTTTTCAATCACCGCCGGTAACGTTTCCGTAACTGCTTGACGATTTGTTACATCAAGGGCAAACGGAGTTACCTTGATGCCGTATTCCGGTTCGAATTCGGCTTTCATGTTTTCCAATACTTCCAAGCGACGAGCGCATAATAAAAGGTCATACCCCGCTTTGGCAAAAGCTAAAGCCGTAGCGCGGCCGATTCCCGAAGTAGCACCTGTGATTAATACTGTTTTGCTCATTATAGTCACTCTCTTTCTTAGATATACCTTATATTTCTATTATAGATATAATTCGGTTTTGAGACTAGTTAGAAATATTTTTATTTTGCTCTATATTATTTTTCAATCATTGATTCTAAAATTACAATGTCCGTCTCGCGCATACCGTCACGAGCGATACGCCCCACCGTATGCACCGTTTCATCGATATTAGCTTTAACGATACCGTCACCGTTTTTAAAACTATTATTCGACTTCGCCTGGCGATAGGATAATAACGCATTGCCCAGAGACATACCAATCTTCATGGCACACGATGCTTTGGCGCCGTCACAAACCACGCCGGATGTACCAACCAGTGCATTGGATAGGGTTTCCCATACCACTTCTTTCGGCTCATCCGTTAAGTACGCAATACCTGCTGCCGTAGCAGATGCGGCACTCACCACACCACAATAGGCACTCAAACGCCCAATATCATGCTTAATATAAAGTGCTAACACATTAGCCAAGGCCAACGCACGATAACGTCGTTCTTCAGGCACATCATATTCTTCAGCATACACATGAATAGGAACGGCCAAGGTAATTCCCTGATTGCCGCTGCCGCAGTTAATCATAACCGGCATGCTGCAACCGCCCATGCGCGCATCGGAGCCGGCCGCCGCATAAGCACGTGCCTTATCCGCAATGCTGGCAGAATCTTCAATAATAAGTTTACCGATGTTTGAACCGTAGGAGTTTTTCATCCCCTCTTCGGCAATGGCCATATTATATTCAAACTGACGATGCAATAATTCTTTGAGCCGCTTAAAATCAGCCTCTTCAGCGAATTCATAGCAGTCATCAAATGTCATCTGCACTTCTTCCGCCAAAATCTGTTCCAACGGCATATCAAATATAACTTCCCCGTCTTTTTCGATGTGCGTAATATTAGTGTGTTTCTGTTGAACCGTTACCTTCACTTCGTGATCCGCCGTTTTAGCGGTTACGGCGATGTACAGATTGGCCACACCTTCCGCCAACGATACGGTACAGAAATTACTTTCAAATAATTCATCAGCCCGCTTCACATCATCCGATGTCAAACCTTCGAGTACTTCCAGTTCTTTAGACGCATCACCCACAATAGCGCCCAAAATCAGACTGTAGTAAAAACCGGTTCGCCCCTGTGCATTCGGGATAGTTACGCTCTTCGCGTTTTTAATAATGTTGCCGCTGCAATCAGCGTGCAAGCTGCTTGGAAATTCCCCCAAAACTTCCACCGCTTTCGCCGCCGCAAAGGCCAGCGCAATCGGCTCCGTACAACCAAAAGCAGGTAGTACCTCTCTCTCCAACATACAGTACAAATCTTTCATAAGAGTCCTCCATGCTTTTTTATTCAAATGACGTAATTTAGCCATTTCTAATTTTATTATACCTTATTTATAATCAAAAATCTCAATATAATTTCATTATAATAAAAAACAAGACACTTTGCGAGCAATCATTGCAAAGTGCCTTATTAGCAAAATTTACTTTATTAAACCGCATGCACCATCCCAAACAATGCGTCGATAATTAACTGTATCCGTATCGCCTTCAGTACTGATACAAAGAACAACAGATTCTTCATTTAATCCCAACTCTGAACGCATAGGCGCTTTATCCGCATCAACCATAAGACGATAAACGAGTCCGGTTGTAACAGCACCGCTTTCACCTGAAATGATTTGTTCATCACCATACAACGGATTCCCCAACACACGCATTCCATCGGCTGCAACTTTATCATCGCAAGACACACTGTAATCGCCAAATTGACGAATTTGTTCCCAGCCTACCGTACATACCTCACCACAACAAAGGCCGGCCATAATAGAATCTAAATCTCCCGTCACGGCATGTAAGGTACCATCATTGGCTTTAACTGTCTGAAATACACAGTCTGCCTTATTAGGTTCTACATAAATTATGGTTGGTTTCTTATCACCATAATAATGATTGAAAAATCCGGTTAAAGCTCCGGCCATAGCACCAACTCCGGCCTGTAAGAAAATATGGGTAGGTACAATATCTCCCAAAGACTGTACAGCCTCTAACGCCATTGTCATATAGCCTTGCATAATCCAACCGGGAATTTCCTCATAGCCCGGCCATGCCGTATCTTGCACCAAAATCCAACCGTTAGCGTCACCTTGTGATTTAGCAAAACGAACTGTATCATCATAGTTCAGTTCGGTAATCTCTGCCGTAGCACCAAGTTTACGAATATTTTCCAATCGTTCGACAGCCGATCCTTTCGGCATATACACAACAGCTTGCTGTTTTAAATTCTTAGCAGCCCAAGCAATACCGCGTCCATGATTGCCATCGGTAGCCGTTACAAAAGTGAAACTGTTTGGCTCTACATTTTTCACTTCAGCCGGCGTTATATTTAATTTTGTAGCAATCACTTCAGCCAGCGCATAACTGCCACCAAGGCCCTTAAAAGCATTCAACTCAAATCTATAGCTTTCATCTTTTACAAATAAATTTTTTAGTCCCACATGTTTAGCTAATGCACTTAGTTCTCGTAACGGTGTTGCCTCGTACCCCGGTAAACTCTCGTGGAATTCCTTAACTGCTTTTGCCTTTGCAACAGTAAACAAGGCATCAAAGTCACTAGATCTAACATCTTTTTGAATAGGAACAATATTTATCATGGATTCTCCTTAACTTATGTTATTCATAGACTAACTGTAATTCTTCTTAGAAATTTATCTTCTTCAAGAAAATCGATTGTTTACTGCGCCAAATTTTTGATTACATTAATGAATACATTGGCTCCGGCAAAAATATCTTCGTCTTTAGTATATTCTTTCGGATTATGACTAATACCGTTTACACTTGGTACAAAAATCATGGCCGACGGGCAAATCCGCGCCATCATCTGTGCATCTTGACCGGCACCGGACGTCATCCGACGATTCGATAAATGCATTTCATTAGCCACTTGTTCCACCATACTTACAATTGTTTCATCAAATTGTACCGGTTGAAAACGTACTAATTGCTCCGTACTAATTTGTACCTTATCGGTCACTGCCAATTCTTTTAGGTATGCCGCTAAAGCCTGTTCTTCAGCTATTAAGCGTTCCTCATTAGGGTTGCGTACATCAACTGTAAAAACAGCTTTTGATGGGATTACATTAATCGCATTTGGTTCAAAAGCAATCGTACCCGTTGTCGCTACTGTAGTACCACCTGACTGATTACAACGGTCACGCATAAAAGTAATTACCTTGGCTACGGCCAAACCCGCATCCACTCTCATATTAGTCGGTGTTGTACCTGCATGATTAGCTACACCTTTAATCTCAATTCGTTGCCAAGAAATCCCTTGCAAATTTTCAACAGCTCCGATAGAAATGCCTTCTACATCTAAAATAGGACCTTGCTCGATATGAAGTTCAATATACGCACGAGGTTTAATAAATCCCGGTTCTTCCGTCCCTTCGTAGCCGATACGCTTTAATTCTTCTCCTAAAATCGTGCCGTCTACACCAACAATAGCTTAGGCTTCTTTTACATCAAGACCTCCTGCATATACAAGGGAGCCCATCATATCCGGTGAGTAACGAATACCTTCTTCATTGGTAAAGGCTCCTACAACCAATGGACATTTTGTTACAATCTGCTGTTCCTGTAAACTTTGAATTACTTCAAGGCCGGCCAACACTCCATAACAACCGTCATATTTGCCGGCATTAATAACCGTATCAATATGAGAACCCATCATAATCGGTGCTTCATGTTTATTGGACTCGGTCTCCCATATCCCAAAAATATTACCAATATAATCTACTGCTACACGAAGTCCGGCTTCTTTCATCCATGCCACTACCTGATCGCGCCCGGCTTTTTCCGTATCGGAAGCAGCCGCTCTGGTACGGGCTCCATTTTCATCAATGCCGATTTCACCAAGTTAGTTGATTCGATTCAACAATCGTTGTTCGTTAATTTTTAACATAATAGTTCCTCCTATACCTACTGACATCCACTATAGAACTTCTTATCTATGCCCTAAGTATAAGGGTATCGTGATTTTCTTACTATCGAATACGAACGTATTTTTATCTGATTTGTACTTTTTATCATACTTATTATGTTGTATTGTAATAAATATTCCTTTATAATTTAAATCAAGACATATCATCAAAGGAGGATTAGTTATGATAGAATCTCATCCACAATCAAAAAATAAAGGGCAAGCATTTGCCATGAGTTTCACCAGTGAGCTTCGCGAAAACCTCCCCTATATAGCCCTTGATTTACCTTTATCCGTATATACCCAGGATTTCGTCCATGCTACGTCCGACATGGTGCCCATTCACTGGCATAATGAAATCCAACTGACTTGGGTTATTTCCGGATCATTAGAATATCGTGTTAATAATAAAACCTTTCATTTAACACCAAATACATTATTATTTGTAAATCCTCACCAACTACATACGTCAAAAACAATAGACCAAGATACACATTCACTCTGTCTAAACTTTACCGATAGTTTATTTATTGACTATATCCAAACTCATTTTATTAATCCCATTACCCAAAACCCGTCACTCGCTTATGCCATGTTACCCCTACAGCCAAATCAGCTAAAACAGTTGCAATCTTTTATAGAGTTAGACGATGCTCCATTTCATCATTTAGAGGTTATTAACTTTATTATGGAAATCATTGAACAGCTCTATCCGCTTACCAAGAATGAATCAAAGCCGGTCAACAAAAAGGAACTGGCCCTGTTCTACGCTATGATTGAATACATTCACAACCATTTCCATGAACAGCTGACAGTTACAGCTATCGCCAAACAGGCTTTTACCAATAAAAATAGATGCACCGCCTTATTCAATAAATACGCCAGTACATCGCCTATTAAATATTTAAACAATTATCGGCTTAATCAAGCCAAAGATCTGCTATTACAAACATCTCAATCAGTATCAGATATTTCATTAGCGGTCGGTTTCAATCAGTTAAGTCATTTTATTGAACTCTTCCGTCTTAATTATGGTTTATCACCTCTCAAATATAGAACCTTTCATTCTAAAACCATCGGTAATGATGCTATTGAAAAATAATAATCTTGGAAGAGTTCTGTTAATTTTGGCTTATAGGACAAAAAGTGTGTGTGGCTTTTTTAAATTAATCCCAATAAATTGGAAATTCCGTGGACATATGGAACTCATTCCAGACAATGGCATCGCCCCATTGGGGTAAGATATTATCAGGACGGTTATTCCGCATTATCCTACGGTAAGTAGCAGCGATTGTTTTATCTGTAGGCATACATTTTAATATTTCAGCAACAGGAAGCGGTCTAGGTGAGTGCTCGTAACACCACCAATAGACCGCTTTT